>MDTE01001000.1_pt1 | contig 30940 bp, 30 predicted proteins | sample 811231 | NCBI WGS metagenome assembly MDTE01 (sample SAMN05326651, study PRJNA326480) | marine metagenome | isolation source: seawater | place: Indian Ocean: Red Sea | collected 2010 | reverse complement strand
GAATTATCGTTACCTGTAAATTTAGATGAAATTAAGAAAAAATATAAAAAGTTAGTGAAAATATTTCATCCTGATGTAAATAATAATAATAAAGAAGCAGAAAATAAATTTAAAGAAATTAATGAATCTTATAAAATATTATTAAAAAAATTTGTTAGATAAAAAAATGAAAAATATGTCTGAAATGATCCCAAATATAGAAATTGATACAGAAAAATTATTTGGCACTAAATGTAATTTTAAAGTATTAGGTTTTGAAAATAAAAATGAATATGTTCCTGACGTAGATGAAACATATAAATTTGATCCTGAAACTACTTTATCAATTTTAGCAGGTTTTGCAAATAACAGAAGGGTTTTGATTTCAGGTTATCATGGAACAGGAAAGTCAACACATATAGAACAGGTTGCTTCAAGATTAAATTGGCCATGTATAAGAATTAATCTTGATAGTCACATAAGTAGAATTGATCTAATAGGTAAAGATGCAATAATATTAAAAGAAGGTAAACAAGTTACTGAATTTCAAGATGGTATTTTACCCTGGTCATATAAAAATCCTGTAGCTTTAGTTTTTGATGAATATGATGCGGGTAGACCTGATGTAATGTTTGTAATTCAAAGAATTTTAGAAACTGATGGTAAACTTACCTTACTGGACCAATCCAGAGTAATTAAACCAAATAAATATTTTAGATTATTTGCAACAGCTAATACTGTTGGATTGGGTGATACTTCAGGTTTATATCATGGAACTCAACAGATTAATCAAGGTCAAATGGATAGATGGAATATAGTGACTAATTTAAATTATCTTAGTAATGACCAAGAAGTTGAAATAGTGTGTAAAAAAATAAATGATCTTAATAATAAAGATGGAAAAGAAATTATAAAAAATATGGTTAATACTGCTGATCTTACTCGTTCAGGTTTTATGAATGGTGACATATCAACTGTAATGAGCCCAAGAACTGTTATTACATGGGCTCAAAATTATTTATTATTTAAAGACATTGAATACGCTTTTAAACTAGCTTTTTTAAATCGATGTGATGAACTTGAACGACAAGCAATAGAAGAATATTACCAACGCTCATTTGGTATTGATATATCGGATGCAAAGGTAGCCAATGTTAAAGAATGAAAATTTAATTGAGGAATTCAAAAAATCACTAAGTATTACTGTTAAATCTATAGGAAAAAATAATAATTTAGAAATAAATTTTGTAAAAGAAAACCCTTCTATTGATGGAAATTCAATTAATTTAACTGATCCGAATATTGAAAGCCTAAAAAATAATTTAACTTATATACGAGCTGAAGCAGACTCGTTGGCACTAGAATTTAGATTGCATTCAAAAGATATTCATCAAAATTTTATTGCAAATAATGAACTATCTAATGAGATTTTTAATGCAGTTGAACAATCACGTATTGAAGCCCAAGGTTCAAAAATCTTCAAAGGTATTAAATCTAATATCTTAAAAAAACATATTTTAGATATAAAAAATCAAAATACTTTTAAGGGGGAAATTAGGATTCCAGATGCATTTAAATATGTTACTTATGCTGAATTGTTAAACATTGATTTAGGTAAAAATTATCAACCATTTAAAAAAGTTATTAAAAACAAATTAAAAAATAGATACAATGATTTTTTTAATAAACTCAAAAAATCCATAAAAGATCAAGAAAAATTTGCAGCTAATATGAAGGATATATTAGTTGAATTAGGAATATTTGATGTTGATGAAAATGCTTACAATAAAGATCAAAATCAAGAAAATAACATCGAAGATCAAAATAATAATAAAGAAGTAGATGATAACGGTAATGACAAAAGTGAAAACAGTGAACAGATGCAGGCACAATCAGAGGAGATGCAGCAAAATGTTTTAATAGAGGATAATGATGAAATTGGAGAAGATTCAAATGAGAGTGAATTAGACAATTTACCTAAAATTGAAAGTTTAGAAAAAATTGGTGATTATAAAGTATATACAAATAAATATGATGAAATTGTTAATGCTCATGAACTTTGTGATCTAAAAGAACTCGAAAAATTAAGAAATAATTTAGACCAACAAGTTTTTGGTTTTCAACCATTAATAGCAAAAATCGCTAATAGATTACAAAGAAGGTTACTAGCTCAACAAAATAGACACTGGGAATTCAACACCGAAGAAGGATTTTTAGATACTTCTAGGTTGTCAAAAATTATTGCCAATCCTAATAATAAATTATCGTTTAAAATAGAAAAGGAAATTGAATTTAAAGATACAATAGTAAGTTTATTAATTGATAATTCTGGATCTATGAGAGGTAGGCCCATAACAGTAGCTGCTTTATGTTCAGATATTTTAGCTAGAACACTAGAAAGGTGTTTAATTAAAACTGAAATTCTAGGCTTTACCACAAAGGCTTGGAAAGGTGGTGAATCAAGAGAAATATGGATTAAAAATGGTAAGCCCTCAAATCCAGGCAGATTAAATGATTTGCGACATATAATTTATAAATCTGCTGATGCTCCATGGAGAAGATCAAAAAAAAATTTAGGTCTCTTGCTTAGAGAAGGAATATTAAAAGAAAACGTTGATGGTGAAGCATTAAAATGGGCTTTTAAGCGTTTAGAATATAGGTATGAAAAAAGAAAAATATTGATAGTTATTAGTGATGGTGCACCTGTAGATGATTCAACATTATCTGTAAATTCTGGAAACTATCTTGAAAAAAACTTAAGAGATGTAATAAAACATATAGAAAATCGAACTAACGTTGAATTAATTGCTATAGGTATTGGTCATGATGTATCTAGATATTATTCAAAAGCTGTAACTATAATGGATGTTGATCAATTAGGTGAGGTTTTATTACAAGAATTATCAGATGTTTTTTCAACAAAATAATTTAATCTTCAAACCATTTTTTTTCAGCATCCTCTAATGCATCTTTTTTAATAGATGTTCTAATTATACTCATCAAATTATTCATAAAAAACATATTATGTAATGTTAATAAATGCAAACCTATAAGCTCATTACTTTTAAATAAATGATGCAAATATGAACGATTATAATTTTTGCATGTTTCACAAAGACAATCTGACTCTATAGGATTTAAATCATTTTTATATTGCGAATTATTAATATTAATTTTTCCATTCTTACCTCTTATTAAGGCTCCCCCATGACGTGCTAAACGAGTAGGGCTTACACAATCAAAAGTATCTATACCCGATTTTACTAATTTCCATATGTCGTTTGGGTCACCTATACCTAGTAAATGAATTGGGTGATTAGTACCTAGTTTATTCGAAGTAAAATTAACAACATTATGCATTTCTGCTTTGTTTGAACCTAGACTTCCTCCTATGGCAATACCAAAAACTTCAATTTTGTTTAGATTATAATTGATGCTTTCTTCACGAAGATCCTCATAAACACCCCCTTGGACTATTCCATAAATACTTTGTTTCCCTGATGAACCACAATTAGAGTTATAGTCTAATTTACTATTAAAATAATTTACAGATCTTCTAGACCATCGATGACTTCTATGCATAGCTAATGATGTATATGATTTATCTACATTAAAAGGAGTACATTCATCCAAAACTACAATTAAATCTGCTCCAAGTTGTCTTTGAATTTTTATTGATTTTTCTGGAGTCAAAAGATGATTTTTTCCATCTATATATGATTTAAATATAGCTCCTTCTTCATCAATTTTTAAAAGAGATTTGATTCTTTGATTTTCATCTCTTTTTCCTTTTATTTCATTGGATACAGATCCGTGTCCTAATGAAAATATTTGAAAACCTCCGCTATCAGTTAACATTGGTCCATCCCAATTTATAAAATTATGCAAACCTCCTTGTTCAGAAATTAGTTTGCTTCCAGGTTGCAACATTAAATGATAAGTATTTGATAATATTATTTGAGTATTTTGTTTTTTAGCTTCAGATGTTGTAATTGATTTTAAAGCTCCTTTAGTTGCACAAAAAATAAATGCAGGTGTATAAATTTTTCCATGTGGTGTAGAAATACACCCCGATCTTGCTCTTGATTTTTTTGAAAAATAATTGATTTTCCAAGAAAAATTAGACATTTCTTTTTTTAATAAAAAATCTAGCTAAGTATAAAAAAGGAGTGTCTATTAGAGCTATAAAGATTCTTAATAAATAAGTTCCAAAAATGTAAATCATTAATACATTATAAAATGTTTCTGGGTTGGGATTAAGAATTATCCAAGCCAAAATACTAAAAACTGTATTATCTACTAATGAAGATATTATTGTGGATAAATTATTTCTAATCCATAAATTTTTATTATATGTAATTTTTTTAATCCAGTTATACAACCAGACGTCAAAATATTGACTAATAAAATAGGCGGCCATACTAGCTATAAAAAATCTTGTCATAGGTGTAAAGATATTACTTAAGCTTTCTTGTACCCAGTCACTTTCAGCTGGTTTAAAACCTAAAGTTAAAAGCATCAAAATAGTCATAAAAAGAAATGCAAAAAATCCAATTAAAACATTTTGCTTTGCTTTTTCTTTATCAAAATACTCTGATAAAATATCAGTACAAAGAAAAATTGATGCAAATAAAATTGTTCCAAGTGCTACAGGTTCTGGAGAATAAAAAAAATCAACGATTTTCAATACTTGTATATTTGCAGCTATTACAGCTACTGCTGAATAAATATATAAGCCTATATATCCAAAAATATTAAGAAAAATTAATATTGAAAAAAAACAAAAAAATAAAAGGATAAACCAAACTATCTCAGTACTTAAATTGTTTAAAAAATCAGTAAAAGATAAAAAAATTCCCATTAATGGAATTAGTTAAGTTTACTTATAATGATTTTTTTTAATTTTTTTGCTTTGTTTGGGAGTTTAGAATTAGGAGTGCTTTTCAAAAACTCATCTAATCCACCTTTTTTTTCTACTGTTCGTATCGTACTTGTTGCTACTTTTAGCTGAATCTTTCTCCCTAAAATTTCACTTATGAAAGAAATATTTTGTAAATTAGGAAAAAAACGTCTTTTTGTCCTATTTTTTGCATGACTAACTTTATTACCAATTTGGAAAGCTTTACCAGTCAATTCACATTTCATACTCATATTTTTGCGGTACTAAATATAAATAATTTTTTGTCAAGCATGTTATTATTAACTAAACTTATATGATAAATAAGTAGGAAAAATATTATATTTAAAAAGCTTATTATCTTTGTTTTCTAAAGATGTTTTATCAGCAAAATATTCTTTATGAATACCCGAAATAATTAACAAGCTATCAATTCCAAATTTATTTGCACCTTCTATGTCATGAAATATAGAGTCTCCAATTGCCAACATTTTAGTTTTATTAATATTTTGTAATTTGTTAGTAGCCTCAATATATATATCTTTAGATGGCTTACCTTTGATAATCACATTTCCGCCGATAAATTTATACATTTCAGAAATAGTTCCAATACAAAAAATATTATTATCATTTTTATCAATAGTTTCAAAATCAGGATTAGCACAAAACATTAACATGTTTTTTTCACAAGCTATATTTAATATAGGTACGTAATCTAAGGGCTGAGATTTTGCAAATGGTGTACAGGCTAATATAAAATCTGCTTCATTAATATTTTCAACAAAATCAATATTTGTTAAGTTGTTTCTAAATTCTATTCCATCTTCTTTTGTATCATCGTAGATATGAAAACACCTTTTTAATCCTTTTCCATATTTATCTAATGAAAGTGATATAGTTTTCCAAATCATTTCTCCACTTGTGATTAAATTTTCAAAATTATCTTTACGAAAACCTAATGATGGTAATTTTTTAATAGAGCTTTCTTTTCTTTTTGAGGAATTTGATACTATTATTAATTTCTTATTCTTAGTTTTTAAATAATTTATACTTTTAATAGCATGTTTATATCCATAAATACCATCATGCATTACACCCCATTGATCGATAATAAACACATCATATTTATCAATTATATCTTTAAAGCTCTTTATGAATCTCATAATTAAACTTCTTTACCAACTATTTCTCTAATATTATTAAACCCATCTGTTTTCATTAAATCAATAAGTTCATTTTTTATCCTATTAACAACATTTGGTCCTTGATAAATTAAAGCTGTGTAAAGTTGTATTAAATTCGCACCTGCTTTTATTTTTTCATAACATTCTTTCCCATTACTTACACCGCCAACTCCTATTAGTGGAACTTGTCCGTTAGTTAATGAATACATTTTTTTTAAAATCAAAGTTGATTGTAAAAATAAAGGTTTTCCACTCAGACCTCCGATTTCATTTTTATTTGGGGAAGCTAAATTATTTTTTCTTTTTATCGTAGTATTACTTATTACCAATCCAGAAACATTATTTGCCAAAGACATTAAAGCAATATCTCTTAATTGTTCCTCGCTAATATCTGGTGAAATTTTTATAAAAATTGGAAGGTCAGCTCTATTGGTTAATTCTTTTTGTTTTTTTTGGAGGGATTTAACTAAAACCTCTATTTTACCTCTTAATTGAAGATCTCTTAAACCTGGGGTATTTGGTGATGAAATGTTTACTGTAATGTAATGGCCAAATCCACTAAGTTTTTCTAAACAATAGCAATAATCATCAATTGCATTAAGTGAATTTTGATTTTTTCCTATATTAATTCCTAAGACTTTACCTTTAAAATTTGATGATCTAAATTTTTTTAAATTTTTTAGGATTTTTTCGGTTCCTAAATTATTAAAACCTAAATGGTTAATAATCGCTTCGTCTTCTTTAAGCCTAAAAATTCTAGGCTTATTATTTCCTTTTTGGGGTTTTGGCGTGATTGTACCAATCTCAACAAATCCAAATCCTAGATTAAAAATTGGATTTATTACTTCTGCATTTTTATCAAATCCAGCAGCAAGACCAATAGGATTAGAAAAATCTAATCCCAAAAAATGCTGATTTAACATGGGGTGATCAATAATATTTTTTTTACTCAAATTTAACTTAAGTAATTTTAAAGTTAAATCATGAGCAAATTCTGGTGGAAAAATTTTTATTATTTTAACAAGTAAATTTGACAACTTATTTTTCTAATATTTTTTTAATTGAGTTAATTGTTTCATTAATACCATACAATTTAATAAAAGAACCTAATCTTGGACCTTGTTCTTGTCCCAGCAAGACTTGGTAAACCAATTTAAAAAAATCTTTCAAATTATCAAATTGATATTTCTTTCCAATCCCATACAATAATGTTTGTATATCCTCAGCAGTACTGTCATTGTTTATTTTATTTTCTAAAATCTCTAAAATTTCTTGGAAAATCATTTTATTATCATCAGATACTGATAAAAATTTTTTATTAGGTAATATGAAATCTTTATAATAATTTAAAGCATGCATAATTAAATTATCAAACTGTGGATGAGTTTCTAAACTTAAATTTGAGTCATAATTTTTTATAAAACCCCAAATTACTTTCTTATCTTCTGAATTACAAATACTAACCAAATTTATCAGGGAATTAAAAGTTATTTCATTTTTATATTCTGGTGGGTTACCATTATGTATATGCCATATAGGGCTATCAAACTGTTTATTTATGTCTAAATCAACAAATGAATTTAAATGTTTTAAATACTCATCAACATTTTTTGGTATTACATCAAAAAAAAGTTTTTTAGCAGATTTCGGTTTTTGAAACATATAAAGCGATAAACTTTCTGGGGAAGCATATCTTAACCATTCATCAACACTAATTCCATTCCCAACTGATTTAGAAATTTTTTCTCCTTTTTCATCAAGAAACATTTCATAAATCAAATTGATTGGTGATTCTTTTTTTATTACATTGCAAATTTTTGAAGCAAGATCAGCACTTTCTAACAAATCTTTACCGCACATTTCATAATCAACATCTAATGCCATCCATCTCATGGCCCAATCTACTTTCCATTGAAGTTTACATTTGCCGCCAGTAACCAAAGTTTCTATTTTTTTATTATTGGAGGGATCAACATAAACAATAGTTCCATCATTTGGTTTATATTCTTCAATTTTTACTTGAAGAACTTGGCCATTACTTTCGCTGATAGGTAAAAATGGACTATAAGTTGATCTTCTTTCAGCTCTAAGTGTTGGTAAAATTATTTCAAGAATTCTCTGATAATTATCTAAAATTATTTTTAATGTTTTATCAAATTCTCCACTTTTATATTTATCAGTAGAACTAACGAACATATAATCAAAATTAAATTCATCTAAAAAAGATTTTAACTTAGCATTATTATGATGACCAAAACTTTCAAACTTATTAAATGGATCTGGTATTGCAGTTAAAGGTTTTCCTAAATGCTGTGAAAGCATTTTTTGGTTAGGCACATTTTCTGGAACTTTTCTTAATCCATCCATATCATCTGAAAAAGTAATCAATTTAGTAGGACATTCAATTAGTGATTCAAAAGCATTTCTTACCATAGTAGTTCTCACTACTTCGCCAAAGGTGCCAATATGCGGTAAGCCAGATGGCCCATATCCTGTTTCAAAAAGAACATATTCTTTTTTAGGGATTTTAAAATTTGAATAATTTCCAAATTTTTTTATTATTCTATTTGCTTCCAAATATGGCCAGGATTTAAGCTCTGAATGATATTTAGTGTCTATTTTGCTCATTAATTTAATTTACTTTGCTTTTATTCTTATTTTCTTACCCAATAACAACTTTAAGGAATTTTTGAAATTAAAACTTTCAGATCCCAATTTTTCAAATAATTTTTTTTCTTCATTTTCAATTAAAAGAATTAAATTCGTTACTAGTTTTAATCCTTTACTAGATAATTCTATATTTTTAGTACGACTATCTATATTTGATTTAAAGATAAAATTTTTGTTTTCTAGGATTTTCAAGTTTGTGCTAACAACTGAAACATCTAAAAATGAATTAAAAGAGATATTTATTTGTGATATAACATCAAATTTGCCATCCATTTTGACTAATGTTTCTAGAATTAAATATTCATTAAGTGATATTTGAAATTTTTTTAAGATTTTTCTAAGATTTGATTGCCAATTATTAGAAGCTTGCCAAATTAACAATCCTATTCTTTCCTCATTAAGAGAAGTGTCTGCCATAGTTTGTATACAAATTGTTTGTATACAAATAATAACTAATAGTCAATATTATTCTGGTGCAATTTCTACTTTTATTCCGTCTAAATCCTCAGTAAACTCTATTTGGCAGCCTAATCTTGAGTTTTGTTCAACATTAAAAGCTTGATCAAGCATTGATTCCTCATCATCATCTAAGTTGGATAATTTAGATATCCATTCATTGTCTACATAAACATGGCATGTTGCACAAGCACAGCAACCCCCACAGGCTGCTTCTATATCCATACCTGCATCCCTCAATATTTCCATTAAGGTCAAACCAAAATCTCCAGAAAGCTCATTTATATTTCCATCCCTATCTTTTACAAATATTTTACCCACTAAACTCCTAATTTTCTTTGTAAATCCTTTGATGATGTTGTGTATCTAAAAACATTTTTCTTATCTGGAAAGCAGTATTTAAAACAAGCTTGTGCCATTAAAGCTGACTCATGAAAACCTGATAATATTAATTTTAACTTCCCAGGATAAGTATTTATATCTCCTATAGCAAATATTGAAGGAACTGAAGTTTCAAATTTTTCTGTATCAACTTTGATTAAGTTTTTGTTAAGGTTTAATCCCCATTCAGCAATTGGTCCAAGTTCCATTTTAAGCCCATAAAATGGTAATAAATAATCAACCTCGATTTTCTTTATATTTTGATTTTCACTGTATTCAATATTTATAGGCTTCGATTTGCCTGCACTTATTGATTTTAACTGACCAGTAATAAAGGAAAGTATATTCTTTTTTTCTAAAGCAAGCATTTTATTAACTGAATCAGGAGATGCTCTAAATTCTTTTCGCCTATGAATTAATTGTACGTGAGCATCTTTGGATAATTCATTAGCCCAATCTAAAGCAGAGTCACCTCCTCCTGCAATTAACAAAGATTTATTTTTAAAGACTGACTTATCCTTTACAGAATAAAAAACATTAATGTTCTCAAATTTTTCTATTCCTTCTAGAGGAGGTCTGCGGGGTACAAAACTTCCTGCTCCAGCAGCAATAACTATACATTTTGCCTCAATTTTTTTTTCTAAACTAGTCGTAATTAACCAATTATTATTTTCAAATTTTTTTATTTGATCAACCTTTTGATCCAAATGAAAAACAGGCTTAAACGGTTTAATCTGCTTTAATAAATCATCGGTTAGTTCTTGACCAGTTATTTTAACACGTGAAGGAATATCGTAAATTGGTTTATCAGGGTATAGCTCAGCACATTGACCTCCCAACTTATCCAAATTATCAATTACATGACATTTTATATTTAATAGACCTAACTCAAAAACAGAAAATAAGCCAACCGGGCCTGCTCCTATCACTACTACGTCTGTTTTTTCAATCATTCTCTAAATAAATATAAATAACAACTTTTTTTTATTTTTCTAGGACTTATATAATCATTATGTATTTAAAAGATAGAAGCAAAAATTTTAATTTTAATGTTCTGATTTGGTTAATTATTCTTACTTTATTAGTGTTTACAATAATTATTATAGGTGGCTTGACTCGATTAACTGACTCTGGTCTTTCAATGGTTAATTGGAGACCAATTATGGGAACAATTCCGCCGTTAACAGCTCAAAATTGGACTGAAGTTTTTAATCTCTATAAGCAAACCCCAGAATATATCATTATTAATAAAAACATGTCATTAGACGAATTTAAATACATTTTTTGGTGGGAATGGGCTCATAGATTTATAGCTAGAATTATAGGTGTAATTTTTTTCATTCCATTTATTTTTTTTATCTTAAAAGGTAACCTTAATTGGCCATTAATTTCAAGATTATCAGTTGTATTAATTTTTGGTATGATTCAAGCAGTAGTAGGATGGTGGATGGTAAAAAGTGGATTAACTGATAATCCATATGTAAGTGCTTATCGTCTTACTTTCCATCTTATTAATGCCTTGATAATATTTTCATTACTTCTTTGGCTCACTATGGATTATTATTATATCGATGATGATAAATTGAATTACAAATTAAATGTTTATGGAATATTTATAATTATATCTATAATTCTTGTATCGATAACAATTGTTAGTGGGGGCTTTATGGCAGGCACTCATGCAGGTCAATCATTTAATACCTATCCATTAATGAATGAAAAAATAATACCAGATGATTATTTTTTACCAGATTTAGGAATATTTAATTTTTTTGAAAATGTTATAGCAATAAATTTTAATCATAGATGGTTAGGTTCTATAACTTTCTTATTTATTTTTTCATTTATAATTTATTCGATTTTAAATAAAAATAATTTTGTATCTATCAAATTATTATTACTTTCATTGATTATTTTAACTTTTCAATTTCTTTTAGGTATTTTAACCTTATTAAGCAATGTAAATATAAATTATGCTAGTATGCACCAAACTAATTCAGTATTACTTTTAGCAACGCTTTTAATTATTTATCACCAATATAAAATCAAAAGAAGCTATTAAAATAACACTTTAATATTCGTTTGACTTAAAATTGTCATAAAGCAATATTAGTTGTAAATAACACTTAAGTAATATAAATTATACTTATCTGATTAAATTCTTTAATATGATAATTAAAATTAATGAAATGAAAATATTGTTTTTTGTTATTATTTGTTTTTTAAGTCTCAATCTATTTGGAATACCATTACCAAAAAATAATGAGGTTAATTTTGATGTAATAAGGAAGAACAAAGTTATAGGAAGTGTCAAAACAACTTTTAAAGAAGAGAATAATAAATTAACAATTAGAACTGTAGTAGATATTGATGTAAAAATTCTATTTATTCCTGCTTATAAATTTTTTCAAGATACCACTGAAATATGGGTTGATAATGAATTTGTAGAGATTGATGGATATACAGATTTTGAAGATGAAAGAGAGTATTTCATTAAAGGTTCAGATGAAGGTGAAAATTTTGTAGCCTCTGGTATGGATGGGCAATTATTATTAAGTAAAGATATAATACCTTTAAATTATTGGAATAAAAAAATTTTAGAACAAAAAGAAGTTTTTGATACACAAAAAGGTATTGTAAGAAAAATATCAGTACAGAAATTAGAAAATGAAACTATAGAAGTAAATAAACTAAAGATTGAGACTGAAAAATACTTAATGAATGCATCAAAAAATCCAAAAGATTTGGGTCCTTTCCCAGAATATACATTATGGTACAGGGGTGATGAATTAATTCAATTTGAATTCACTAACTGGAAAGATAGTAAAAAGGTTTTGACAGTTAGAAATGACTTAAAATAGATTATACTACTTCACCAATATAAATTCCCAATCCTTTTGCTACATTAATAAGAGGATCATTTTTACTTATAGTTTTAGAGTAACCAGCAACATTATCCAGACTAACATCCTGAACACCTCTATCTTTCCATACTACAACCCTATTAAATTTTCCCTGAGCCAATAAATCTACTGCATGTACTCCAAAAGCACTTGCTATTAATCTATCCCTATGTGTTGGTTGGGCACCTCTTTGAACGTGTCCAAGAACAGTAACTCTTGTTTCTGCATTAGTCATTTTATATATTTCATCTCCTAAATAGGCGCCAATCCCACCTAACCGAACTTGACCATCAATATATTTAACGGTTACTTTTTTTCCATTTTCTTTTTTTACAGATTCAGCAACTACTATCAAGGCATGATTTCGACCATTAGCCCTGATTTTTTCTATATGTTGAGCAACTGATTGAATTGAATAAGGTATTTCTGGTATTAAAATTACATCTGCACCTCCTGCAATTCCTGCATTTAAAGCGATATGTCCTGCATCTCTACCCATAACCTCTAAAATCATGGCTCGTCTATGACTAGCTGCGGTTGGCTGAAGCATATCCAAAGCATTTGTTGCTACATCAACTGCAGTATCGTATCCTATAGAAAGTTCATTATCTTTAACATCATTATCAATTGTTTTTGGAATGCCGACAAAATTTATATTTCCTTTTTTTGATAATGACTGAAGTATTTTTAGACTACCATCACCACCAATCCCAATAAGAGCATCTAAATTTAATTTATTAAATGATTCAATTAATAAAACAGATTGATCTATTTTCTTTCCATTTTTTTGGATAGAATCAAAAATGTTGCCTTTGTTATTAGAACCAAGAAAAGTTCCTCCCATTCTCATTAAACTTCCATCAAAATCAGATGTCTTAAGCTTAATTACATCAACTGGTTTTTTTAAAAGACCGAGTGTACCATCTTTTATGCCGTAAATTTCCCAATTATACTTATTGATAGCCCTTAAAGTTGCAGCTCTGATTACAGCATTTAATCCTGCACAATCACCACCACTTGTCAAAATACCTATTTTTTTTATCACGCAGTGCTTGTATACTAATAACAAATTATAAAAAAGATTATTTAATAATTTTGTTCTTCTGAAATGATAAATAAAGAAAAATTAATTCAAAAACTTGGTGAATATGAGCAAGAGCACCAGGACTTAGATCAAATTTTAATACAATTACAAGAAAAACATACAGTTGATTTTTTACAAATACAAAGATTAAAAAAACGAAAACTAATTCTTAAAGATAAAATAATTGAATTAAAAAATAAACTAGAACCAGATATTATTGCTTAAGCTTTTTGAAAAAAAGTCAGATAAGATTTAAAATTATTAGTAAAATATTGAAAATCTTTCTTTATTTTTGGAATTTTTGAAACTTTTAAAAGATGAATATCTAATTTTTCTTCTATATAGTTTAAATCATGGTTATTTATAAAATTAATAATTAAAGATGTATATATTCCTGATAATATCATCCTTTTTGTGTAAAAATTAAAATCAGTAGAATTGTCACCGGCAATATACCACATTAAGTCTATAGATTTATATAATTGAGTTGAAAGTATTTTGTAATTAGTTGGAATTAACAAGAAATAAAATATTCTTTTATAAAATTTTTTTTCTTTTTCCATAATTTTAAATTTTGCTAAAAGAATTTTTTTTATTCTTTTGTGCAAAGGTAATTTAGATAAGTTTATTTTTTTACAATTATTTACTAATTCAAGATTTGTTTGATCAAGTGCAAATTTTAACATTTCTATATAACCATCAGGAAATAAAACGGTTAAATCATTTATATTTATATCACTTTGTGCAGATATTTTGTTAAACAATAATGTATTCCATCCATTTTGTTCAATAATTTTTTTTGAGAGGTTTAAAATATTTGTCTTATTTTTATGTAGGTGATTAATTTTTACTTTTTTCATTTTGCTTCCAATATTTTTCTATTTCATTTTCAAAACCAAAAGCATCTTTATGAGCAAGTCGTTTAGTATATAATATACCATTTAGATGATCATTTTCGTGTTGAATAATTCTTGAATGTAACCCTTCAGCAGAGCTCATAATTTTATTTCCTTTAATATCATATCCAGAATATTCTATTTTTGTAAATCTTCTGACAAGGCCAAGCATTCCAGGAATGGATAAACATCCTTCCCATGAGTCATTTATTTGTTCAGATACCTTTTCTATTTTTGGGTTAATAAGTGCAGTAATTTTTATATTAGATTCATTTGTGACAGTATCAGGGTTTTGGTACACAAATATTCTTTTGTTTATATGAACTTGTGGTGCAGCCAATCCAATTGCGTTAGCATCCAACATAGTCTCAGTCATATCGTAAATAATTTTCTTTATACTTTCAGATGCAATTTCCTTAACTTCTGCAGTTTTTTTTAATAAAATAGGGTGACCTAACTTAGCAATTTTTAAAATACTCATTTATTATTATATATAACCATTAATTCTTTTTTAACAATTTCATTTAGAAATATATCAATATTTGCAAATAAATTAAGTATATGCTAAAGGCTTCGTCCATAAATATGACACTATTTGTAAACGTAAAAGATAACAATATTGAGCAAGCTTTAAGAAGTTTGAAGAAAAAAATGCAGCGAGAAGGCTTATATAAAGAAATGAAATTACGTAAACATTTTGAAAAACCTTGTTTAAAAAGAGCTCGCGAAAAAGAAGAAAATATTAGACGTGCAAGAAAAACAGCTCGTCGAAACAATACTTAATTTAAGGATTTAACTATATTTTCGCACATTTTTTTTGCGTCACCAAATAACATAGTAGTATTATCTCTATAAAAAAGCTCATTATCAACTCCAGAATAACCTGTCGCCATAGAACGTTTAACAAATAAAACCGTTTGTGATTTCTCAACATCTAAAATGGGCATGCCGTAAATTGCTGATGTTTGATCAGTTTTAGCTGCTGGATTAGTAACATCATTAGCGCCAATAACAAAAGAAACCTCTGTCATTGGAAAGTCATGATTTATTTCTTCCAGTTCTAAAACTTCTTCATATGGAACATTTGCTTCAGCCAATAAAACATTCATATGGCCAGGCATTCTTCCGGCAACTGGATGGATAGCGTATCTAACTGATATACCATTTTTTTTTAAAATATCGCACATCTCTCTTAAAGCATGTTGAGCCTGAGCTACCGCCATACCGTATCCTGGAACGATAATAACTGATTCTGCATTTTTCAAAATATATGCAGCATCTTCTGAATTTCCTTGCTTTACAATTTTATCAGAATTATCTTTAGACTTAGAAGTATTAGTTTCTCCACCAAAACCACCTAACACTACATTAACAATAGATCTATTCATTCCTTTACTCATAATGTAACTTAATATGGCTCCTGAAGCCCCAACTAGAGCTCCTGTAATAATTAATAAATTATTACTTAATGTAAAACCAATCCCACAAGCAGCCCATCCTGAATAAGAATTTAACATAGATACTACAACTGGCATATCTGCGCCACCAATAGGCATAACAACCAAAAATCCTAATAAAATAGAAATGATAACAATAGTCCAAAAAATTGAGGTTGATTGATCAATCACAAAGTAAATTATTAAAAAAATTATTAATAAAAAAATAATAAGATTAATTGCATGTTGAAATTTATAAACAACTGGTTTTCCTGAAACTATTCCTTGCAATTTACCAAAAGCTAAAACCGAACCTGAAAAAGTAATTGCCCCAATAAAAGTACCTATACTCATTTCAATCAGACTACTCTTCTTGATAGATCCAATCTGACCAATATTAAAAGATGCAGGATCATAGAAAGCTGCTGCAGCAACAAAAACAGCCGCAATACCTACTAAACTATGAAATGCAGCAACTAATTGAGGTAGCGCTGTCATCTGTATTTTTAATGCTATGAGTGTTCCTATAGTACCTCCAATTAATATAGCTGCCCCAATTTCATAATAACTTAAAACTGATTTAAACATTAAAGTTGTAATTATTGCTATAACCATACCTAAAATACCAAATATATTGCCCAATCTTGATGATTCTGGGTGCGATAAACCTCTTAAAGCAAAAATAAATAGTAAAGCTGAGATTAAGTATAAAATTGCTACTAAATTATTAGACATTAATTTTTATTACTTTTATTAGGTTTTTTTTTGAACATAGAAAGCATTCTATATGTCACTATAAAGCCACCAAAAATATTTACTGAGGCTAATGCTACAGCAATTAAACCAAAAAGTTTTGAAGCATCATAACCAATAGGACCTGCTGCTAAAATTGCACCTACTATTATTACACTTGATATAGCATTTGTAACACCCATTAAAGGGCTATGAAGTGCAGGTGTGACTGACCAAACTACATAATAACCAATTATGCAAGCAAGAAAAAAGACTGTTAAACCTATAACGAGAACTTCTGATGTATGTGCTTCCATTTTAATTAAACTTCTCTAATCTTAGTTTGCCACTGTGTGTTAAAACTACCTCATTTACAATTTCATCTTCCAAATCCAACATAAGTTTTCTTTCATCTTTATTAACAATTAAATTTACAAAATTGTAAATATTTTTTGAATATAAATTTGATGAATCCTTAGCTACTCTACTTGGAACATTATCATATCCAATAATTTTTACATCATTGTGAATAACAACTTCACCTTTTTTACTTAATGGGCAATTTCCACCAGACTCAACTGCAAGATCTACAACTATTGAACCTGGTGCCATAGATTCAACCATTTCTTTTGATATTAAAATAGGAGCTTTTTTTCCAGGTATAAGAGCAGTACAAATTACAATATCTTGCTTTGCTATTGTTTCAGCAATTAAATTAGCTTGTTTTTGTTTATATTCTTCACTCATTTCCTTAGCATAACCGGTATTAGTTTCAGCTCCTCTGGACTCCTTATCGTCTACCATTATAAACTTACCACCCAAACTCTCTACCTGTTCCTTAGTCGCTGATCGAACATCAGTAGCTGAAACAACTGCTCCGAGTCTTTTAGCAGTAGCTATTGCTTGCAATCCTGCTACTCCAACTCCAAGGATCATCACCTTAGCAGGATTGACTCTTCCAGCAGCAGTCATCATCATAGGAATGGCTTTTCGAAAATGTTCTGCTGCGTCAATTACACTTCGATAACCTGCTAAATTAGCTTGAGAAGATAATACATCCATACTTTGGGCTCTACTTATTCTTGGAATTAATTCCATACAACATGCTGTAATTTTTCGTTTTTTTAAAACATCAAAATAATTCTTATTTTCATATGGGTTTAAAATTCCTATTAAAGTCGAAGTTTCTTTCATATTTTCCAAATCTTCTAAATCTGGAATTTTAACACACAAACAAATATCAGCATTTAAACATTCTGTTCTTGATGAAATTTTCACACCTAAATTTTTATATTGTTGATCAGTATAACCTGAGTTAATTCCTGCTCCTTTCTCAACAATAACTTCAAGTCCAATTTTTTGATAAAGCTTTACTGAGTCAGGCGCAAGAGCTACTCGAGATTCATTTTTATTTTTTTCATTTAGAGCAGAAATCCGCATAAGAACTTATAATTATAGCTTAACCAATTTTAAAGTCTTTTGTTGACGTTTGTTTAATTTTTTTTCATTAAAATTTTCAATTAATTTATGAAAAATTTGATACCAATTAACCTCTGCTTTAAGATGCATAAAAACAGAGCCTAAACCAACTGCTGCTCGATCCATAAAAACAAACTCCTTAGGAGGCTTTACTCCACCCAGCTTTTTCAGTTCTTTATGGACTTCAGAAGCAACTGAAGCCCCATATACTCCACTATCACTTTCTTGAATTTTTTGAACTTTGTCTTCCATCAAAGGAGAATAAATAAATTCAGCCCATTTGTTTAATACCTCTAGTTTTGCTTTTGTCATATCTTTAAAACCCCATTGTTCATAAGCATGTATTGCCTTTTCCTTATCATTATTTTGCAATGCAAAATACAAATCTATGACTCCTTGTATAAATTTCCCTTGAAAAATTCTCATACAACCAAAATCAAACAAATTTACTGATAAATTTTTTTGTATAGAATAATTTCCCAAATGAGGATCTCCATGAATAATACCGTATTCGTAAAAGGGCTTGTACCATGTATAAAACATATTTTTTGCAAGTTTATTTCTTATTTCTTTATTAGCATTTTTAAATTTTAATATATGCTCTCCTTCAAGCCAGCTCATGGTTAAAAGTCTTTTGGTTGATAATTTTTCATATGTTTCTGGAATATGAACAAAATTAGAGTCTGAAAATATTTTAATAAAAACTTTCATTAGTTTTCTCTCTCTTTCATAATCAAGCTCCTCTTTTAAACGTTCAGTAATTTCTTTATAAACTTCATCCGTTTTAATTGCTTTGTTATAGGTTTGATAAATAGAAAAAATCATTTTGAGTTGAGATAAATCAGCTGTAACTGCTGATTCCATATCTGGATATTGAAGTTTACATGCAACAATTTTATTATTTGGTAATATGCCTTTGTGAACTTGACCTAAAGATGCTGCTTTTGCAGCTTCTTTATCAAAATTGATAAATTTTTTTTGCCAATTTGAAGATAATTCTGAAGACATTCTTCTTTTAACAAATAACCATCCCATTGGTGGAGCATTAGATTGTAAATGCATTAATTCTCTAGAATATTCATCAGGTAGGAGATCTGGTATAGTAGCAGATAATTGTGCAACTTTCATTAAAGGACCTTTTATTGCACCTAAAGCATTTTTAATTTCTAAGGCATGTTGATTTTTATCTAATTTAACACCTAAGTATTTTTGAGTTGCTAGCTTTGTTGCTATTTTACCAACCACCCCTCCAACTTTTGCATATCTTTTAATTTGTTTCGAAAAAGATTTTGACTCAGAATCTTTCATTATCAATTATATACTTTCTAATTGGTCAATTAATTTTCCAATTACGTTTAATCCTTTTTTCCAAAAATTTGATTTATACGGATCAAGATTAAATGGTTTTAAAAGTTCTCTATAACGTAAAGATCCTCCAGATTCTAAAAGTTTAATGTATTTAGATTCAAAATTAGGTAATCCATTTTCATAAACACTGTATAAAGAATTAACTAAACAATCTCCGAAAGCATAAGCATAAACATAAAACGGTGAATGGATAAAATGAGGAATATAGGTCCAATAATATTTATACTCTTCTTCAAATTCAATAGCAGGACCTAAACTATTTTTTTGAACATCTAACCAAATTTTACAAATTTGATCTGAACTTAATTCAGATTTTTTTCTTTGATAATGAACTGTTTTTTCAAATTCATAAAAAGATATTTGTCTAATAACTGTATTAAGCATATCTTCAACCTTATTGGCTAAAAGGGCTTTTTTTTCATTCTGGTTACTGGAGTTATTTAATATTGTTTTAAATGTAAGCATTTCTCCAAAAACACTTGCTGTTTCAGCTAAGGTTAAAGGTGTTGAAGAATTAAAATGGCCACAATTTTTAGCTGCTAAGTATTGATGAACCCCATGACCCAGCTCATGAGCTAATGTTGAAACATCTCTTGCCTTACCTTGATAATTTAACAAAATATATGGATGTACACTAGGAACTGTTGAAGCTGAAAAAGCACCAGGCGATTTTCCAGTTTGAAGACGTGCATGTATCCAATCATTATCAAAAAACTTTTTAGCTACATTGCCAATAATTGGATTAAATTCGCAATATGAACTTAAAACTATTTCTTTCGCCTCTTTCCATGAATAATTTTTTTTAATTTGAAAAGGCAAAGGAGCATTTCTATCCCAATACTTTAATTTCTTTTGATCAAACCATTTTGATTTTAACTTATAATACCTGTGTGATAAATTAGGATATGAACTAATTACTGAACTAGCTAAAGATTCTACAACTTCATCTTCTACCACATTAGATAAGTTTCTTGAACTTACAGGATTAGGAAATTTTCTCCAATAATCATTAATCGATTTGTCTTTTGCAAGAGTATTAGTAATAAAAGTAAATAAATTAATATTTTTACCTAAAGTATTTCCTATTGATTTTGCAGCTACTTTTCTATTATATTTTTTATCATCAGACAATAAATTTAATATTTCTGGTGATGTAAGTTTTTTATTTTTATAAGGAAATTCTAATGAAGCAATTGTTTCATCAAACAATCTGACCCAGGCATTATGAGAAGTTAAGCTTTTGTCTTGCAAAATTTTTTCCATATTAACATCAAGTTGATGTGGTTGAAAATTTCTTTTGTTCTCTATCCAGGTTTTATATTTTACTAAGGACTTATTTTTTAACAATGTATTTATTTTTTTTTCATTAATATTATTTAATTCCAATGTAAAAAATATAATTGATGAATAGTAATTTGTAATTTTTTCTTGTATTTTTTGAAAAAAAATTTTGTTTGTTTCGTTGTTAATATTTTCTGATAATAGTAAATGAGAATAAGATATTACTTTATCAATTTTTTCATCAATTTTCTCTAATTCATAAATTGCAGCATGTAATTTAGTAGCCGTAAGTTTATCTATTTTATTTTGAAATTTTTTTTCAAATCTTTTTGTTTCATTTCTTATAAAATTCAAATCTTTTCTTAATTTTTGGCTAGAACTTGAATGGTATAAATCTCCCAAATTCCAAACTGGAAGATTAGATGATTTTTTTGAACCTTGAAATTTTAAATTTTTTTCTTTCATTATAGTTTAATTGGATATAGTTCTATAATCTAGGCTTTGTAGAGGGGAAAGATATATGTCGATTAATTTTGATAATTTTAATAGTATTATGAGCTTATTTCATCATCAAGTAAGTTTATTACAAGACAGACCCTATCTTTGGAGAAAAGAAAATGGTAAATTTGTTTCTTTAAGTTGGAATGAGGTAAATAGACAAGTAGATTCAATTGCTTTAGCACTAATTGATTTGGGTATACTCAAAGGAGATCGTGTAGCTATCTTGTCTGAAAATAGACCAGAATGGCAAATAGCTGATCTTGCAATTATGTCGCTAGGTGCAATAACAGTACCTGCCTATACAACAAGTACTACTAATGATTATGAATACATATTAAATCACTCTGAAGCAAGATGCATTATAATTTCATCAGACGAATTAGCAAAAAAAGCTTTTCCTGCAGTGACTAAATCACCAAAATGTAAAAGTGTAATTAAAATAGATAATGATTTAACAAACGAAGATTATCCTATTAATGTAATTCATTGGGAAAATCTTATTAAAGAAAATCATAAAACAGATGCTCTTGATAAAATTACAAATTTCAAAGATGAAATAAAAAATCAAAAAAGAAGAGACACTGCGTGTATTATATATACATCAGGAACAGGAGGAAATCCTAAAGGTGTAATGTTAAGTCATGAGGCAATGCTTACAAATTGTACTGGTGCAAATTATTTACTTAGAAACTTATTAAAAAATTTAAATGAAATACGTTTTTTATCATGGCTGCCACTATCTCATTCTTATGAGCACACTTTGCAATTTTTACAAATGGGTATTGCTGCCGAAATATACTATGCTGAAAGCATAGATAAACTTGTAATAAACATGGGTGAAGTTAAACCACATTTTATGACTGCAGTTCCAAGATTTTATGATTCTTTACATACCAGAATATCGCAGGGATTAAAAAACCAAGGAAAAATAAGTCAATTTTTATTTGCTTCAACACTTAATCTTGGAAAAAAATCATACTTAGGTAATAAAATGACGAAACTAGAAACAATAGCTAATAAGATATTAGATAAAGTTGTTAGAAAAAAAGTTAACAAAAGATTTGGCGGAAGTCTAAAAGCACTCATTTCTGGAGGCTCAGCTCTGAATTTTGAAGTTGGGCTTTACTTAACAGCTCTAGGTCTTCCTCTACTGCAAGGATATGGACAAACTGAAACTGCTCCAGTTGTAAGTGCAAATCCTCCAGAAAAAGTTAAACTTCATACTGTTGGACCTGTGTTTAAGGGTACGGAAGTTAAAATTGCAGAGGATGGTGAAATATTGGTGAGAGGAAAAAATATAATGAATGGTTATTGGAATAATCCAGAAGCTACCTCTTCAACAATAAAAGATGGTTGGGTTCATACTGGAGATATAGGTGAATTTGATGAAGATAAATATTTAATAATTACTGATAGAAAAAAAGATATTATTGTAAATGCAGGTGGTGACAATATTTCTCCTTCAAGAATTGAAGCTAAACTTGATATAGAGCCTGAAATTTCACAATCAATGCTATATGGTGATTATAAAAATTATTTGGTATCAATTATTGTTCCAAATAAAGAACAAGCTTTAATTTGGGCAAAGGAAAATAACAAAAATGAAAATTTTTCTCAAATAATTAAAGATGAAGATTTTATTAAATTTATTAAAAAAGTTACAATTAGAGTAAATAATAATATTTCAGCAATCGAACAGGTAAGAAAATTTATTCTAATTGATGAAGAATTTACTATTGAAAATGGGATGATGACACCCTCCATGAAAATTAGAAGATTCAAAGTAAAGGAAAAATATAAAGAAAACCTAGAAAACCTTTATTCTTAATTTTTAACTAAATTTTTTTTCTTTTTTCTAATTGTTCTTTAGTAGCTTCTTTTTGATATTTTTGCTTCCATTTTTCATATGGCATTCCATAGATCAACTCTCTTGCTTCTTCATAACTAATATGTATATTTTTATTCTGAGCTGCTTCAACATACCACTTTGATAGACAATTTCTACAAAATCCAGAAAGGTTCATTAAATCAATGTTTTGAACATCTTTTCTTTCCATTAAATGAGAAATTAACTTTTCTGCAACATCTGCTAGAAGATTTCTATCTAAATTTTTCATAATATTTGCATCAAATAAGTTTAACTTATGTATAATTGATTATATATAGAAAATTTAATGAAACGTAACAGAAAAGCTAAGATTTTAGCCACTTTGGGTCCTTCATCTTCTTCTCCAGAAATTATGGAAGAAATGTTTGTTAATGGATGTGATGTTTTTAGATTAAATTTTTCTCATGATACTATTGAAAATCATAGAAAAAATTTAGAAAATATTAGAAACCTTGAGAAAAAATATAACCACTCAACCTGTGTGCTGGCTGATCTACAGGGACCTAAATTAAGGGTTGGTTATTTTAAAAATAAAGAAGAGAATCTAAAAAAAGGTCAAATAATTAGATTAGATTTAAATAATGAAAAAGGTGATAAAGAAAGAATAAATTTTCCACACCCAGAAATTTATGAATTTTTAACACCTAATACTATTTTATTGGTTGATGATGGTAAAATTAAATTACAAATAATAGAACAAAATAAAGATTTTTTAAAAGCAGAAATTTTGAATGATGGTACAATTTCTGATAATAAAGGAATTAATATTCCTGATGTAATTCTTCCTATTGAATCTTTAACTAATAAAGACAAATCAGACTTGAAAAAAGCATTGGAAATGGGTGTTGATTGGGTAGCTCTTTCATTTGTTCAACAACCTGAAGATATTTTAAAACTAAAAAAAATTATTGATAATAAAGCTCTAATAATGGCGAAGATTGAAAAACCTTCAGCTGTGAAAAATATTGATGAAATTATTAAAGTTTCAGATGGTATTATGATTGCTAGAGGAGATTTGGGGGTTGAAATGCAAACTGAAAAAGTTCCAATAGTGCAAAAAAATATAATTAAACGATGTAGATATTTTGGAAAACCAGTAGTTGTAGCAACACAAATGTTAGAAAGTATGGTTAACAACCTTGTTCCTACTAGAGCTGAAGCTTCAGATGTAGCAAATGCAATTTATGATGGTACTGATGCTGTAATGTTATCAGGAGAATCTGCTGTAGGTAAGCATCCAATAGAAACTGTTAAGGTAATGAATAATATAATTGAAAACGTAGAAATGGATAAAAATAATTTTGATCTTGATAGTAATAATAATGAATCAAAAACAAAAACAGATAATACAGATGCTATTACAAATGCAGCTTATTCAATAGCAAAGAACGCAGGTGCTAAAGCAATCATAACATTTTCTGTAAGTGGAAAAACAACTATGAGAATGGCTAAAGAAAGAGCTCCTGTACAAATAATTGGACTATCTCCATATTTAAAAACATCCAGAAAAATGCAATTAGTATGGGGTGTAAATTCATGCCATAGTGATGATGCGCAAAGTGCAACAGAAATGGTAAGAATAGCTTGTGTAATTGCTAAAGATAAGGGTTTGGTGAAACCAGATGATAATGTAATCATTACAGCAGGCATTCCTTTTGGAAATGCAGGTTCAACAAATCTTCTTAGAATAGCAAAAATAATAGCAGATAAAGATCTTATTTGAGTAATTTACAAGCTCTTTCTATTCTTGCACAAGCCTCTTCTAAAATTTTTTCACTTGTAGCATAAGAAAGCCTAAAGTAGGGTGATAGCCCAAATGCCTCACCATGGACTCCTGCAATACCCTCTTTATCAAGCAGAAAATTCATAAAATCTTCATCACTATTTATTTTTTTACCTTCATCAGTTTTTTTTCCAATAATACCATTGCAATTTGGGTAAACATAAAAAGCGCCTTTGGGTACCGTACAAGTAATACCTTCTATATTGTTAAGTCTTTCAACTACCATATCTCTTCGTTGAATGAATTTTTTATTGTGTTCATTTATAAAATCCTGAGGTCCATTCAAAGCCTCAACTGAAGCTGCCATTGAAATTGAAGATGTTGAAGAGTTACTTTGTGATTGAATTTTATTCATAGCTGAAATTATTTTTTTTGAAGCTCCACAATATCCTAAGCGCCATCCAGTCATACAATATGATTTTGAAACTCCATTAAGTGTTAAACAACGATCTTTAAGTCTTGTTTCTAAAGAAGCTATGGTTGAAAATTTAGTATCTTCATAAATAATTTTTTCATATATATCATCAGACATTATTAAAATTTCTGGATATTTTAATAATACAGACGAAAGTTCTAATAACTCTTTTTCTGAATATACTGCTCCAGTTGGATTGCTTGGACTATTTAACATAAGCCATTTAGTATTTGCAGTAATATTTCTCTCAAGTTGCTCAGGTGTAATCTTAAAATTTTGTGACTCAGGACATTTAATAATTATTGGTTTACCTTCAGCTAAAAGTACAATATCTGGATAACTTACCCAATAAGGTGCTGGTATAATAACCTCATCACCTGGATTTAGAGTTGCCATCATAGCATTATAAATTATGTGTTTTCCTCCTACCCCAACAATGATTTCATCAAGATCATAGTGCAGATCATTATCTCTTATAAATTTTTTTTGAATTGCTTTTTGTAATGCCGGAGTTCCTTTACCAGGTACATATCTTGTTTGACCATTTTCGATTGCTTCATAAGCAGCCTTTTTAATATTTAAGGGAGTGTCAAAGTCTGGCTCGCCTGCTGCTAAAACCAAAATGTCATGACCTTCAGCTCTTAAAGCATTAGCTTTATTATTAATACCAACAGTCATTGATGGTTTTATTCTATTTACTCTATTAGAAATCAAGTTCATTTTTTAGATTATAAAATGTTCAATAATTAGACTTACACAAGTAAACAATAAAAAAATTGCAAAAACTTTTCTTAAATTGCGTTTATTGATTTTTGATGCAACCTTTGCGCCTATATTAGCAGTAAATACACTAGTTATTGAAACTAAAACAACTATTATAATATTTACATATCCAATAGAATATTCTGGTATATTTTCATTAAAAGACCCAGTAATCATAAAAATGATAGCCCCTGGAAAAGCTATGAAAAATCCAAAAACTGCTGAAGTACCTATTGCTTCATGAATTTTCTTTGAAAACATAGTTAATATTGGTACGCTAAAACTTCCTCCTCCAATACCTATAATTACAGATAAAAAACCTATGATTATACTTATAAAAAAATTAGTAATTTTTGATTTTGGAAGATCAACATCTAAAACAAATGGTTTTTGTTGAAGTCCCATATTTAAAGAAATAATGGACGCAATACATATAAAAAAAATAATTAATACTTCCCCAGAAATATTAGACGCAAATATAGCTCCTAATATAGAGCCTGATACAATTCCGAATATCCATTTTTTTACAATTATTTTATTAGTATTGCCTAGATATAAATGAGATCTTATTGATGAAATTGATGTTAAACATATAATCCCTAAAGAAGATGCGATAGCTATATGCATTGCAATATCCAAAGAATATCCTATGTTAATAAGAACGAAGTAAGTTATAGGCACTATTATTATTCCTCCACCGACTCCAAGCAAACCAGCCAAAAAACCAGATAATAAACCTGTTGATAAAAATATAAATAATAAATACGTCAATTATTTTTCCGTATTGAAAGTTATAATATTGTAGTAAACGTTTTAAAATAAAAGTAAATTATATAGTATGCAACATGTTCATTGGTTAGGTGCAGGATTATCTTCAATTCCTGGGATAAGGCGATTGGCAGAACGCCTTGAAAATTTTACTGTTTGGAATAGAACACTCAAAAAAGCTGAAAATAGTATTAATCATGTAAGGAAACCTAATGTTAAAGCAAAAAAATTTAATATTGAGGATATTTTGTTAGAAATAAAGTCTGATGACATTATTATATCTCAACTTCCAGCAAACAAACATCTTGAAATTGCCAAAATCTGTTTAAAACATAATTGTCATTTTGCTTCTACAAGCTACCTATCACACGATATACTAAAATTAGATTCACAAGCAAAGAAACAAAATCTAACTTTTATAAATGAAGTAGGTTTGGATCCTGGTATTGATCATTTTTTTTCTCATTTACTTGTTAAAGATTTAAAATTAAAAAATCTAAATAATATTTCAGTTAAATATCAATCTTATTGTGGCGGTTTTCCCAATGTTCCAAACGAGTTTCGTTACAAATTTAGCTGGTCTCCAGTGGGGGTAATTAAAGCTCTTAATAATGATGCAAAATTTTTAATTAATTCAGAAATTAAAACTGTAACTCCATATAAATATATAGGAAAATTTGAAGTCAACAAAGAAATATTTGAAGCTTACCCTAATAGAGACTCAACACCTTATATAAAAGAATATGATTTTAATAATATTTGGAAAGTTGAGGAATTTATAAGAGGAACTTTAAGATTAAATGGTTGGAAAGAAGCGTGGTCAGAAATTTTTAATATGCTTGAAAAAAAATCAAACAACTTAGAAGAACTTATTTCAAAAAAAAGTGAAGACTTGTGGCGAGATAATCAATATCAAATAAATGAAGAAGATAGAGTAGTTTTATATGTTAAGCTTCAAGCAAACTTAAATAAAAAAGAAGTTTATAGGGGTTCTTATTTTTTGGATGAAAAAGGATCTGGGGAAAATACTGCAATGGGAAAATTAGTATCCTTAACTTTATCAGCAACTATTGATTTAATGCTTCAAAATAAATTTCAGAGTGGTGTGATGGCAGCTCCTAAAAATCCAGAATTTATTGATTACTACTTCTCAGTATTGAAAGAAAACAATATTAATATTTTAAAAGATGTATGAAATCAAAAGTTAATTGTGTTGGTATAATTAGAGAAACTAGAATAGATGATGCCAGAACACCCTTAACACCAATTCATATAAGTCAACTGAAAAAAAAATATTCTAAAATAAAATTTATTGTTCAGCCTTCAAAAAATCGTTCATATAAAGATGAAGAATATAAAAATCATGGTGCGATAATTAATGAAGACTTGAAAGAATGTGATATTATTTTTGGTGTTAAAGAAATTGAGCCAAATTATCTTTTATATAACAAAACATATATTTTTTTCTCACATACTTACAAATTAAATACTGAGACCCTTATTAATGCTCAAGGCACACCTGGAATGGATAAAAAGGAACTTTTAAAGTCAATAATTAAAAAAAAAATAAAACTAATTGATTATGAAAATATAAGAGATTTAAATGGATCAAGATATCTAGGTTTTGGCAGGTTTGCAGGAATAGTTGGGTGTTATAACACGCTGAATTTATTTCTTTTAATGAATAAATTCATGCCCCTTGGAAAAGCATTCAAAATAAATAATTATGAAAGATTAAAAAATAATATAAAAAATATAATTTTCCCAAAAATAAAATTGCTAGTAACTGGAGATGGTAGGGTTGCAGGTGGAGTTATGGAACTGTTAAAAGAAACAAATATTGTGCAGGTAAATAAAAGTGATTATCTAGTTTCTAATTTTGATGAACCAGTTTTTTGTAATTTAAAGACAGAAGATTATGTAAAAAATAAAGATAATACTGACTTTGATTTAAGCCATTTCATCAATTTTTCAAATGAATATTCAAGCTGTGCTTTACCTTATTTATTAAAGTCTGATGTCTATATAAGCGCTCACTACTGGGATCCTGCTGCTCCAAAGATTTTTGAAAAAGATCAATTAAATCAGCTACCTCAATTACAAGTTATAGGTGATATTACTTGTGATGTAGATGGATCAGTTCCTACTACAATTAAATCAACAACTATTAAAAATCCTAATTTTTTTTTAGATAGAAATACTATGATGGAATCTAAAAATATAAATAACAATCTTGCTATAATGGCTGTTGATAATTTACCTTCAGAACTCCCAAGGGATTCCAGTCTTGAATTTGGTGATGGTATAGTTAAAAATGTTTTGCCTTATCTAATAGAGAAAGATGATGGAAGAATTTTAAATGCAACTATTACACAAGAAGGTCGATTTTTAGAAAAATATAGTTATTTAGAGAATTTTATAAATTCTTAATGAAACAAATACAAAATAACAATATTAATAAAACAAATTTTTCAAAAAAATTTAAAATTGTTAGTGATTTTGAGCCAAGTGGTGACCAACCTAAAGCTATTAAAACAATTGTAAAAAATTTACAAAATGGAGAAAATGAACAAGTGTTATTGGGTGTTACTGGTTCAGGAAAAACTTTTACAATGGCAAAAGTAATTGAAAAACTTCAAAAACCTACATTGATTATGGCCCCAAATAAAACTCTTGCAGCTCAACTATATGGTGAAATGAAAAGTTTATTTCCTAATAATGCAGTAGAATATTTTGTAAGTTATTACGATTATTACACTCCAGAAGCATACGTACCAAGAAGTGATACATATATAGAAAAAGAATCATCTATAAATGAACAAATAGATAGACTAAGACATTCGGCAACCCGCTCCTTAGTAGAGAGGAGAGATACAATTATAATAGCTTCCGTATCTTGTATTTATGGAATTGGTTCAGTTGATGCATACTCTTCAATGTCTTTTACTTTAGAAAAATATCAAAATATAAATCGTGATGCTATTATTAAAAAATTAGTTGAGCTTTTATATAAAAGAAGAGATATGGATTTTAGACGTGGTAGTTTTCGTGCTAAAGGTGATATTCTAGAAATATTTCCTTCACACTATGAAGATTGTTCTTGGAAAATTTCAATGTTTGGAGATGAAATTGAAAACATTACAGAAATTGATCCATTAACTGGTGAAAAACTTAATGATCTTAATGCTATTAGAATATTTTCAAATTCTCATTACGTTACCCCTAAACCTACAATAAAAAAGGCAATAACGCTTATTAAAGAAGATTTAAAAAAACAACTTATTGTTTTTGATGAAGAAAAAAAATATTTAGAAAAACAAAGATTAGATGAAAGAACAAATTTTGATTTAGAAATGATAGAAACCACTGGAAGTTGTAGCGGAATAGAAAATTATTCAAGATATTTATCTGGTAGAAAGCCAGGTGAGCCACCTCCAACACTATACGAATATATACCTGAAGATTCTCTACTTTTTATCGATGAAAGCCATATTACCTGTAGTCAAATTTCTGGAATGTATAAAGGTGATTTTTCTAGAAAATCTACATTAGCACAATATGGTTTTAGACTACCAAGTTGTGTCGATAATCGTCCACTTAAGCGGGAGGAGTGGGATGCTATGCGACCACAAACTATTTTTGTTAGCGCAACACCTGGTGAGTATGAATTATCTAAAACAGGTGGAGAATTTATTGAACAAGTAATTAGACCTACTGGTTTAATTGACCCCCCAATAGAAGTTAGGAAAACAAAGCATCAAATAGATAATTTGATTGATGAATGTAAAAAAACAATTTCAAAAGGCTATAGAGCTATCATAACTACTTTAACAAAAAAAATGTCTGAGGATTTAACAGAATATATGCATGAAGAGGGTCTAAAAGTTCGATACCTTCATTCTGATATTGATACTATTGAAAGAATTGGGATCATAAGGGATTTACGTCTTGGGGTTTTTGACGTTTTAGTAGGTATTAATTTGCTGAGAGAGGGATTAGACATTCCGGAATGTGCATTAATGGCGATATTAGATGCAGATAAAGAAGGGTATTTAAGGTCTAAAACAAGTTTAATTC
>MDTE01124099.1_pt1 | contig 30988 bp, 27 predicted proteins | sample 811231 | NCBI WGS metagenome assembly MDTE01 (sample SAMN05326651, study PRJNA326480) | marine metagenome | isolation source: seawater | place: Indian Ocean: Red Sea | collected 2010 | reverse complement strand
TGACCAAATACACCGACCGAATTGATATCGAAGCAGGATTCCTCACATCTTTTGTTTGTATCTTTGCAAAGTGTTTTTATAGACATCGCCAGAGGAGATGGAATCTTTTGATCGATAAATCAACTTAATGTAGAGATTAAGTTGAGTTTCTCCTCTTAAACCTATCAAATAAATTAATAGATACAGAGTGTTTTGATACACTATGTTAAACTTTGAACTAAAAAGGGACTTTAGTCCCTTTTTTTTTATAAAAAAATATGAATTATAAATTTAAAATATAAATCATATGTTCAGTAATTGTTAGCTGTTTAATTGTCAAATATGTGAAAATTTAATTGCAATTAGTTTACATAATCTGAAATTATTTTAGATATTTTTTCAGGAATTTCTAGTGGAAATAAATGTGAGCAATTTTCTAATGATATAAATTCAATATTTTGATTATTCTTTTTACTTATTTCTTTTTCAGCTGATTCGAAAAATGTATTTGAGTCTTTAGCTCTTACTATTAGTGTAGGAACAGTAATATTTTTAATATTTTTCCAAATAAAATTATCATCTGTTATGCCACTTTTATATATTTGGTATTCCCAATCATTTGGAAACGAAATATCTAATGATTTGTTAGTATTAGTTCTTGTTATGGAATTAATATAAATCTTTAAATTTTCATCATTTATATATTTGAAAACATTTTTTCTTCTGTAAGATTTAAAAATTGAATCATAGTTATTATAGTTCATTTTTCTTCTCAAAGCTTTTTTTGACAAAGGATGCAAATAGTCGTCCATTTTTAATAGTTTTATAAATTTCCAAAATAAAATAAACCTGGGTATAAATAATGTTGGATCTAATAATATGACTTTTGCGAATAATTCTGGGTGACTAATTGCTGATCTTAAAATTAAATTACCTCCAATTGAATGTCCTATACCTATATTGTTTTTATTTGTTTTAATTGTCTTAATAAAACTTGCGTGAAAGGGTTGCCAGTTTTTTAGCTTTTTTATATTTATACTATCAGATACTAAATTAAAATAGTTAATATTACATGATTTCTGTAATTTAGAAAACATTGATGAGTATGCATTTGGAGGATATCCATTTGCATGTATAAAATAAATATTTTTGTTGCTTTTCATTAATTATGATTAAAATTTTAATTAAACTAATTTTATAACTTATGAAATGCTCATTAAATTATATCTATATTTTTTAATTTAATTGCACCCGTAGCTCAACTGGATAGAGCACTTGACTACGGATCAAGAGGTTGTAGGTTCGAATCCTACCGGGTGTACTTGTCAAATTGTAATGTTTGTATAAGTGAGATTTTTTATTTAAATTCATTACTATTAAACGCTCAAATCGTGCAAATAAAGAGTATAGCTTTTAGTTTTTCAATATGTTTTACTTTTTCAAAGGAGATTAAATGAAAGTATCAGTTTTTGGTGGAAGTGGTTTTGTTGGTGATTATATAATTAGTGAATTAGTTAAAAATAATATAAATCCTTATGTTTTAGTTAGGCTTGGAAATGAATCAAAAATAACTGAACATAGGAAATGCAATATTATTACAGGTGATATTGATAATGGAACTGCTGTTGAACAAACAATGATGAATACTGAAGCAGTTATATATAATATTGGAATAATAAGAGAATTTAAATCTTCACCTTCCTTATCTATTTCTGTTCACAATGAAATTACATTTGAAAAACTACACTATGAGGGTTTAAAAAAGTGTGTAGATCAAGCAAAAAAATTAAATATTAAACGATTTATACTAATGAGCGCCAATGGTGTAAAGGAAAATGGTACTGGATATCAATCTACTAAATATAGAGCTGAAGAATATTTGAAAAATTCAGGTTTAGATTATACTATTTTTCAGCCTTCTTTAATTTTTGGTGATTCGTCTGATAAAATTGAGTTTTGCAAGCAATTAAAGAATGATATGCTATCTCTTCCTGTACCAGCTCCATTATTTCATGAAGGTTTTTTACCTTTTAAAGCTGGTAGTTTTAAAATGAGTCCTGTACATGTTAAAGATGTAGCAAAGTGTTTTGTAGCTGCATTAAAAGAGCAAAAATCAGTAGGTAAAACATTTCCACTTGGTGGAGATGAATTAACATGGAAAGAAATAACTAAAACTATTGCTATTGCATCAGATAAAGAAGATAAAATGTTTATTCCTGCTCCTGTGTTACCAGTAAAAATAGTTGCTTCTTTATTTGATAGATTTCCATGGTTTCCAATAGCTAAAGATCAGCTTACTATGTTACTTGAAGGTAATACATGTGATGGAACTGAAGCATTTAATCTATTTAATGTTAAAGAGCCGATTAAATTTAATATTGATACATTAGATTATTTATCTAATGAAAAATAGTATTATCATTAATGTTATTGGTTTTTATATTTGTTGGTGGATTACTATTTATGGTGCAGTTTCAAAATTATATTATATTGGTCCATTAGCGACCTTGATTTTTATTATAATTCATTTATATAAAGTTACAAATCATAAAAAGGAAGATATTTTTTTAGTATTTTCATTTTTTTTAGGTTTATTTATTGAAACTTTTCTTCTTAATTTGAATATTATTATTCATCAAGGATATCTAGTAAAATATGGAATAGCTCCTTTATGGTCAGTATCACTTTGGTTATGTTTTGCAACTACATTACTTCATAGTTTTAAATGGCTTAGCAAGAGATACTTTATCAGTTCTTTATTAGGAATTTTGTCTGCTCCAATGATTTATTTTTCAATGGAATCTATGGGTGTTGTTTCTTTTGGTTTAAGTAAGTCATTAGTAATTTTATTTTCATCTATTTTATGGGGTATATTTTTTCCGGTTTTTATTTATTTTTCAGATAAAATTTTAGAATCATGATATTTACTTTATTTTTTTTCTCATTTTTGTTAGGCTCGGATAGTAAAAATTTAATACAAGATATGTATTCTTATGAAGATTGGAATATAAAAGTTTCAGAAGATAAAAATATATATGAGTCAGATTCTCTTTTAAATAACATAAGATATATAAAAATAGATCAAGAAATTAAAAAAGAACCTGAATCTATACTGAATACTATTCAATCAATTGAAAATTGGAATGATATAATATCTAATAAGAACATTAAAACAAATTTGTTGTTAAACGTTGATGATACATTGGTTGTTTTACAAAAAATTTCTAGTGTCATTCCATTTACTAAAAATCGAATTTATATATTCAAATTATTTAAGGTTAATTCAAATAGAATTGATTGGTATATAACAAGTGATTATAATGATAGCCTTGAAAGTTATTTAGGAGATTATGATTACAAATTATCTTTAGGAGCTGGTTCATGGGAGATTAAAAATGATAATGATGAAAAAAAATTAATTTATAGATTGTATTTAGATGATGAAGTAAATTTATCGTCTAAACTTATTCAAAAACTCAGGGTTAATTATGCTGTTAATATATTTAATGACATGCTAAATTATGATAAAGGAGAAAAATAATAATGATAAAGTATTTTGTAATTTTTATATGTGTAGTTTTAATGGTAGGATTAGTTTATCCTTATTATTTCAAATCTGAAAAACTAGATATATCTGGTTTATCTAAAAATTTTTATGAATATTCTATTGAATTAATAAATGGCGAAAAAATATCTCTAGATAAATATAAAGGTAAAAAAATTATTATTGTTAATGTTGCTTCGAAATGTGGCTATACTCCTCAATATGGTGGTTTGCAGAAATTATACGAAGAGTATGGAAGTAAGGTTGAAATAATTGGAGTTCCATCTAATGATTTTTTATTTCAAGAACCTGGTAAAAATAAAGACATTGAGACATTCTGTAAATCAAATTATGGAGTGAGTTTTCCAATTGCTAAGAAAACAGTTGTCAAAAAAAATAGTAAACAACATCCTCTTTACTCATGGTTATCATTTAAAGAATTAAATGGTTGGAACGATTCTTCTCCTAGTTGGAATTTCTATAAGTATTTAATTGATAATGAAGGAAATCTTGTTAATATTCTTTCGTCTAAAGCTAAGCCTCAAGGTAAACAAATACTTGATTTTATTAATAATTAAATGAAATTAAATAGTTTAATATCTTTACTATTATTTTCTTCTATTTATTCAGCTATTATTGTTGGAACCATAAAAGATGAAGAAAGTAATCCTATCATTTATGCAAATATTTATTTAAAAGATACTTTTGATGGAACATCATCTGATGATAAAGGTTCCTTTGCATTTGAGACTTATGAAACAGGATTTCAAACGTTAGTAGCAAGTTTTATAGGATATGAAACTTTTGAGCAAAAGATTGATGTTAATCAAAATGTAACCTTAAATATTATACTTAAAGAACTTATAACAAGGGCTGATGAGGTGGTAATAACTGCGGGTTCATTTGGTGCAAGTGATGATGAGAAAGTGATTGTTCTAGATCCAATAGATATTGTAACTGTTGCAAGTTCAAGAGGTGAAATATCTGGCGCGCTTGAAGCTTTACCTGGAACACAGCCTCAAGCCGATAAAGAAGGTATTTATGTTAGAGGAGGTGATGCTTCCGAGGCAAAGCAAATTGTCGATGGAATGTTAATTCAAAATCCATATTTTAGTGATGTTCCTGATATACCTCAAAGAGGTCGTTTTGAACCTTTTGATTTTCAAGGTACTGCATTTAGCCAAGGAGGATATTCTGCTCAGTATGGACAAGCTTTATCTGCTATTGTTGATCTTAAAACATGGACAAGATTTGGAGATTTTAATGCAAATACTTTTGGGATCACTCCATTGAGTGCTAGCTATGGTCGAGGTTACGGTAATGATAGTACTGCTTGCGGTATTAATATAGACTATTCAAATATTAAGTATTTTCAAAATTTTAATAATAGTTCTGACTTTATCAAAAGTAGAGTGAACTTTTCAAGTCCACCAGAAGGAATTGAGCTCAAAACAAATTATTCAAAAAAACTAAAAAATGGTATTTATAAATATATTGGTAGAATAACTGACTACAGTTTGGGTACAAGAGCAGGAGATATTGGTTCAGGTTTTAATTTAGATAACAATAATTTATTTCTTTTAACAACTTATAAAGGTAAAATAAATGATTTGTGGAGAGTCCAGTTTGGTTTGTCTTATTCTGAAAATAATAACAAGTCTGAAATTATTTCAGAAGATTTTCTTGATCCACTTAATATCGATTCTTATGATGATTTGCTTCAATTTCGAACTGTTTTTACTAAAAAGTTCTTAAGTAAATCTAAGTTTAATTTTGGGTTTCATTTTTTTGATCAAAATAGTGATTTTGTGAATTACACATATGAGTTCAATATTGATGAGAGTGATAATTATAATTTTAATCAAAATCTAATTAAAATTAATGAGTATTTATCAACATCTTTTGCTGAAATTGATTTAAGAATTTTTAAAAAATTTGCATTAAATACAGGTATAAGGTATGAAAATTCTGAATTATTAGACAAAAGTAGTTTTTCTCCAAGATTTTCTTCTGCATTTAAATTATCAAAAAACAGTCAAATATCTTATGCTTATGGTCAATATTACCAGACTCCTGACTTAGGTTTTGATTTATGGTATAGGCAAAATAATATTGATATTGATTTTAATAATTCAGGTTTAGAATTTGAAAAATCTACTCATAATATTTTGAATTATGAGTGGTCAAAAAAGAAAAAAACTTTTCGATTAGAAATTTTCGATAAAAAATATGAAAATTTAGTTACTTCAATACAGACTAATTGTGATTTAGATATTTGTAAAAATATATTGTCAAATGAAGGTTATGGTTTTTCAAGAGGAGCAGAAATTTTTTGGAGAACGGACCAAACATCTGATGGAGTTGGACAAGATATTTGGATTGCTTATTCTTTTTTAGATAGTAAGCGTAAGTATAAACAATTTCAAAACGAGATAATTCCAAGTTTCGCCTCAGCTCATAAATTAACATTAATTTATAAAAATGCATTCAAACTAAAAAATGGAGATGGATTCAATACTAGTTTAGCGTTAACAAGAACTTCTGGATATCCTTATTATAATCCTTTTAATAATAGTCAATATGAATCTAAACCATATCTTTCTTTTGATATTGGAGGTAGTTATTTGCCTCAAGTAGATGATGGTTTTATGGTAATATTTTTTAATTTATCAAATCCTTTTGGCTACAGAAATAGTTTTGGATACGAGTATGTAGATTTTGATTCAACTGAATTAGAATTTCCTCAAGAAAAACTGCCTAGTAGTTTGAGAAGTGTTTTTATTGGTTGTTTTATGTTTTTCTCAGTAGATAAAGATTAATGATACTAAAAATATATATATTATTATTTTCTCTAAATTTTGCTTCAGAATTATCAGATAGATATTATAATGCTATGGATAAAGGAATTAGAATGTTTGAATCTTGCAAAACAGAAGAAGACTTTTTAAAAACATCTAATTATTTTTATCGTATTTCTCAAGTTTCCAAAAATGATTGGTTATCAAGCTATTACTATGCATATTGCAATACTAGTTTAAGCATGATGCAAGATGATACAGACATAAAAGAATTATATTTAAATAAAGCTTACGATATCATTGCACCTTTTGATTCTTTAAAGATGTCAAATATTGATTCAGTTGCAATATCTGAAATTAATACTTTAAAAGCACTTATTTATGTAGGTAAAATATTTATTAATCCGATGATTAATGGTATGAAATATGGATCTTTATCAGAGAAGAGTATTAATAAGGCTATTCGTTATTGTCCCCAAAATCCTAGACCTTATTATTTAAGTGGTCAATCTAAATACTATACTCCATCAGCTTTTGGAGGAGGTATTGATAAAGCTGTTCCTTTATTAAAAAAATCATTAGATAATTATAAGATTTTTAAATCAAAAAAATATTGGCCAGATTGGGGTGAAGATGAATGTCAATTACTTTATGAAAAGGCAAAAAATAATGAAAAAAAATAATTTTATATTAAATCTTATATTTTTAATCTCATTTTTATTTTCATCAAATGATAATCAAGAATATGTTGTTTTAGTCTCATTTGATGGATTTAGACATGATTATGTAGATCGATTTGAATTACCTTATTTTGAATATATTGAAAAATGGGGTGTTAAAGCTAATTCATTAAAGCCAATTTTTCCTTCATTTACTTTCCCAAATCACTATGCTATTGCAACTGGATGTTATGCTGATAAGCATAAAATAATTGGTAACGTCTTTAAAAATGAATTAGGACAATATTCTTACAAAGACAAAACTACAGTTCAAGATGCAAAGTGGTATGGTGCTGAGCCAATATGGGTTACTGCTGAAAAAAATGGTTTAATATCTGCAACTTATTTTTGGGTTGGTTCAGAAGCACCAATTGGAGGTATTTATCCTACATATTATAAAAATTATGAGTCAGGAGTTAATCCTTATGATAAAGTTGATAAAGCTGTAGATTGGTTGCAGCTCCCATTATCCTCAAGACCACGTCTTGTATGTTTATATTTTAATGAACCTGATTATGCAGGTCATGTTTATGGTGCAAATTCTATTGAAGTAGACCAACAAATAAAAGCTTCAAATGAAATTCTAGGATATTTGCTTTCGTCTTTAACCAAATTAGATATTTTTGATAAAATTAACCTTATAATATTAAGTGATCATGGAATGGTCGATGTTTCAATAAATCAAGTGATTAATATTGATGAATTTAATATACCTGGTACTTTTGATGGAAGAGGACCAATTATGAGCTTAAAGTTAAATGATAAGAAAAAATTTAAAATTGAAGACTTGATTATTCCAAATGTTTCTATTGTATCATCAGTAAATAATAAAAATTTACATTATGATAATTCTATCTATGATTATTTATTAGTTGCTGATGAAGGGTGGATGATATACAAAAACGAAGATTTAATTAAATACAATGGTAATCTTCCAGTTATTGGAATGCATGGTTATAGTTCAGACTATAAAAGTATGCATGCAATTTTTTATGCATATGGTCCTCGTTTTAAACCTGGATATAAAATGGATACTTTTGAACTTATTCATGTATATCCATTAATATGTGATTTATTGCAAATTGATCCAAATAATAATATAGACGGTGATATTAATATTTTAAAACAAATTTTGAAATAAATGGAATTATTTTTTTCAAACCATATAATAGATGATATAATTTATTTAGATTCCCAAGAATCACGACATTGTACTAAAGTTTTAAGAAAATCACTAGGTGATAAAATTAATGTAGTTGATGGTCTTGGTAATCTTTATTTTGGTGAAATAATTTATATTTCTAAATCAGAATGTAAAGTTGAGATTGCTAGCATAGAAAAAGATTATGGTAAAAAAAATTATTATATTCACATTGCAATTTCACCTATTAAAAATCATGATAGGCTTGAGTGGTTTGTTGAAAAAACTATTGAAATAGGAGTAGATGAAATATCCTTTATAAATTGTGAGCGTACTTTAAGAAAAAATATTAAGATGGAAAGAATTAATAGATTAGCAATTACAGCTATGAAGCAAACATTAAAATCAAAACTACCTAAAATAAATAATATTAAAAAATTTAGTGATTTTTTGAAAATCTGTAACCAAAATACTAAATTCATTTGTCATTTGGATAATAATGATAAAAAAAATTTTTTTCATTATAAAAATTCTATTCTTAAGAATAAAAGTTCTTGTATTCTAATTGGACCTGAAGGTGATTTTTCTTCAAGTGAAGTATTAGAATCAAAAAAATTTCATTTTCAATCTATTTCATTAGGAAATAGTCGATTGAGAACTGAGACAGCAGGTGTTGTGTCTTGTAATTTGATTAATGTTATAAATGAATGCTGATTTAAATATTAAATGGATGAATGAAGCTTATAGTTTAGCTATCAAATCATATGAGTGTGATGAGATTCCAATTGGTGCCGTGGTTGTTCAAGATAACCAAATTATTGGTAGAGGACATAATGAAGTTGAGAAATTAAATGATGCAACAGCTCATGCCGAAATATTAGCTATTACTTCAGCTTCAAATTATAATAATGATTGGAGATTAAATAATGCAAGTCTTTATGTCACTAAAGAACCTTGTATTATGTGTTATGGTGCAATATTAAACTCAAGAATTAAAAAATTATACTATGGAGTGTCAGATGAAAAAAATGGTTTTAAAATAAATCTAGCAAATTTTAATTCAATAAATATACATCTTGATCATATTGAGTCAGATATTTTAGGTTTTAAGTGCAAGAATATTCTAGTTGATTTTTTTAAAAATAAGAGAAAAAATAATAAAATAAAATAATAATTATTCATTAAATTTTATGTAATCTGGAGAGGTGTCCGAGTGGTTTAAGGTGCACGCCTGGAACGCGTGTATGGATGAAAGTCCATCGGGAGTTCGAATCTCCCTCTCTCCGCATTAACTAAATTATGGGCTATAAAAATATACTATATATATTACTTTTTTCAATAATTCTTCCTCTATCATACGATAAAATTGGATATTTTCATTACGTTGAAGGTGAATGTTATGTAAAGAGTTTTCGAACAAATAATAAGTATTTTAAAGTTTCTATAGGAACAGATATTTATGAAAATGATTTTATAAAATCAGATAAAGATTCAAATTGTATAATTAGATTTAATGATGATAAAACTCATGTATTCATTGAATCAAAAACTATTTTAAATCTTAAGGAAGATAACTTTTCTAGAAAAGTAGATTTGTTTGATGGAAGTATATATATTAAAAATTTATTTAATCAATCTAAAAATACCTATGTTTTCACTAATAATAGTCAGATACCTTTATTAAATAATAGGTTGTGGATTAAATCTTTCGATGTAGTTAAAGACTACATTTACTCGCTTGATAATGAAATTGAAGTTTATAACGAGTTTAATAAAGAGGTTATAATTTTAAAAAGGTTATCTTTAGAGTTTTTTGAAAATGAATTGCAAAAGTCAATTTTAAATTTAGCAGATATTATTCCAGCATATGTTTTGAATGAAGAAAAAGAGTTTAACTTTAATAACCAGAAAATAGAAATAAAAAAATATGATATGATTCCTGTTTATGGTAAAAGAGTAAGGAATAATATATATGATCCTTACCAAGTATCCTTTGACTTTGGAAGTAAGATATTAAATAATGCTTCTCATATAAAGGTGGGTATTTACCCAGTTTATTTAAATAAAAATTTATTAATTAGAGGAAATGTTGAGTCATTTATAAGCCCATCTGGAAATAATATAGATAATCAATGGGATGATGGATATGATTATCTTGATAAAATATCTGTTAATTATTCACAATTCAATAATAAAAATCAATTGTACATAAAATTTGGACCTTTAGATAATTTTTCTTTAGCAAGTGGATATTTAGTTAATAATATTAGTAATGCTATAGATTATCCAAGAAAAATAAATTCAGGTCTACATTTAAAGTATGTTTTTGATATAGATTTTATGGATTTAGACGTTTTTATACCAAGTATTAGAGATTTTGGAAATGATGGAGGATTAATTGCAGCCAGAACCTCACTTTTTATATCACATAAGTTTCCATTAACTTTAGGTATCGGTTTTGTTGGAGATTTTAATCAATTTTCTAATATATCTAAAACCATAAACAAGACAACAAAAAGTAGATCAGTTTATGGAGCTGAATTAGATTTTAATTATAACTTGATTTCTAACTTAGATTTGGATGTAAATATTTTTGGAGAATTTGTAGGTCTTTGGTATCCAGAATATAATTATTATGTTTTATTTGATGGTCAAAATGTATCTAACGACCTAAGGTGGAGGAAAGGGACATGGGGAATTAGTGGACCAGGTGTTTCTGTCAAAGTTAATAATCGATATTTATTTAAATTTTCATTTAATTATAATTCTGCAACATTTATTCCAAACTATTTTAATTCAACATATTTATATAATAGAGCTAGATATTATAAAGGTATTTTAGATTATCCGATGATACAAAAACAGATAGATTATTTAAATGATAATTTTTTAATAGGTCAATCATGTGCAGCAGGTGAAGAATGTGAATATCTTATCCCAAAAGATGTTTATCCAATTTTAGTTAATAATGATGGTTTTAGTGGTTTTAATACAATTGGTTTTACTACTGAGTTTAGATATAAATTTCAATCTTATATAAGTACATCATTGATGACATCTGTATTTTTTGAAGAATCAGATAATTCAAATTCGTATTATTCATTCCAAGCATCTCTTGATATAAATAAAGGTTATATTAGAAATATTAATTCAATGAAATTATATTTTTCAAATATTTATTTTTCAAAAATATCTGATAAATATAGAACTGCTTTCGGATTAGAAACAGAGACTAAATTACCAATGAGTTTGTCTTTGATAATTAATTTAGGCCAAGTATATTATGACAATAACCTATTGAATAATGATATTGATAAAATGACAAATTCAGATATCAGTATTAAATATAGTTTTTAATAACAATGAATAAGTTTAAATCATATTATTTTTCATTTATTGGTGTTAGTTTAGTTGGTATTTCAATTGGTTACGTTGTAGGTTTTTATACTAAAGTTTTTTTTATAAATAATAGTTTATCTTATTTAGGTGTTGTGCCAATGGGGTTAGGATGTTTTTTTATTATGTATGCTTCATTGTTCATAAAAAGTGAGAAATAGTAAGTATGGTATTAAAGAGAAATAAAAAAATGAGTTCTTCAAAAGATGTATCGTTGAGTAATTCAAATAACAAAAGAGCTGAAATGTTAGTTAAAATAGATTCTATGTTAGAAGAAATTGATTCAAAGTATGGTCCATATATTTTAGAAGAGTTACAAAAAAGAATTGAATTTACAATTGAAGAATTTTTCAATGATTTGAAAATTGTACTAGAAAATGTATTTGATAAATCAAATAGCTTAAGTGTAAATCAAGATAATAATCAAATGGAAACGCCAGTATTTATTGCTGAGCATAATAAAAAAAGAACTAAAAAGAAATAAGTATTCTGTGCTAGATGGGGAGCTAGCGGTTCCTTGTAACCTGAAATCCGCTATATGCAGGATTGAATTCCAATTAAAAGGGGTTTGATGAATTTAGTTTTTTTATATAAGCGGTGTTGATATCTTCAGCTTTGCGCAATTAGTATTTCTTGAATTCCGCCAGGTCTGGAAGGAAGCAACGGTAGAGAAGTATTCATGTGCCGTAAAATCCTGAAATTGAGCTGGCTACATAAATAACTACTTTAACATAAATTTCAATTTTTGGTGCACAGATTATTTAATAATTATGGCATATAAAATACTATCATTAAAATGGAGACCAGAGAACTTTTCTCAAGTTGTTGGTCAAGATCATATTTCTAAAGCACTTTCTAATGCTATTAAATTAGGAAGAGTTGCACATGCCTTTACCTTTTCTGGACCTAGAGGTGTTGGTAAAACTACTACTGCAAGAATTTTAGCTAAGGAATTGAATGAAGTAAGTAATATAAATGATTCAATTGATATTATTGAAATGGATGCTGCATCAAATAGAGGTATTGACGAAATTAGAAATTTAAGAGAAAGTGTAAATTATGCACCCTCAAATGGAAAATATAAAATTTACATAATAGATGAAGCTCATATGCTAACAAAAGAAGCATTTAATGCACTATTAAAGACTTTAGAAGAACCTCCAAGTCATGTCGTGTTTATTTTTGCTACAACTGAGCTTTACAAAATGCCTGATACTATTTTATCTCGAACTCAACGTTATGATTTCAAGAGATTATCATTTGATTGTATAAAAAATCATCTTGAGTTTGTATTAAAATCTGAAAATATAAAATATGATAATGAGAGTTTGGTACAAATTTCTGATAAATCTGATGGTAGTATGAGAGATGCGTTGAGTATTCTTGATCAAATGATTTGTATATGTGATAATAATATTAGTATTGATAAGATTTCATCATCTTTGGGTCTAGTATCTAATCAAAATTACTTTAAAATTTTAACTTATGTTTCATCTAGAAATAGCTCTGAGTTATTTCAATTATTTGATGAAATAGTTTCATCAGGTGTATCTTTATATGATTTTATGGAGGGTTTTAATAAATTTCTAAATAAATGTATTATTGCTAATTCATTGAAAAATAGTTATAAAAATAAAAGTTTTTATAAAGATTATTTGTCTTACAATATAAAGCTTGAAGAAATAGATTTACTAAGAATTATGGAAATTTGTTTAAAATTTCAATCTTCTATGCGACACATAGTTCAACCCAGGATTGCAATTGAAAGCTTGTTACTAAAACTATCTTATTTAGATACATCAATTGATATAAATGATTTTTTGAAAAGCTTAAATGATAATAATTTGGAACAAAGAGTAACAAAGCCAATTCTTCAAAACGAAGAAAAAGAAAATGTGCTAAATCAAAATAAGTCTGTTAAATCAGTAGATAATAAAAATGAAGTTCCTGATATTAAAGTCGATGAAAGTAATAAGAGTTTAAATAAGGTTGATATTTCTACTGAAAGTAAAATAATTGAAAAAAATGATAATATTAAAAAAAATAATTTAACAATTGAAAAAATTTCAAATGAATGGACAAATATTTTATCTTCGATAAAAAAAGGTAATTTAGTTCATGCTCTAGAAAAAATAAAAGTTAAAAAAATTGATAATAAAAAAATAGTTATAGTTGTCTGTGATTCAAATGAGTTTATGTTTAAAAGTATATTAAATGAAATTGATTATATCCAAAATTGTATTAATAAATATTTTAATATTAATTTATCTTTGGAATTATTAATTGAAGAAAATAAAAAAATAGATGAAAGTAGCCAAAAAACAATTACAAAAGATAGTTTGGATAAAGATCATCCATTATTTATGGATGTTTTAAATGAATTTGAAGGAGAAATAATAAAGTAAGGAGTAGTTATGTTTAAAGGTATGTCAAATATATATAAACAAGCACAAAAAATGCAGAAAGATATGAAAAAAGTTCAAGATGAATTAGAAGATTTGAATGTTGAAGGTCAAGCTGGAGGTGGAATTATAAAGGTTGTTATAAACGGAAAAAAAGAACCAAAGTCTGTAACTATTGATAGTAGTGTTCTTGATGAAGATAAGGAAATGATTGAAGATTTAGTACTTGCTGCAATGAAAAATGCTTTTGACAATGCAGATAAAGAATCCTCAGAAAAAATGAAGTCTATTGCAGGTGGAATGCCGAATATTCCTGGTTTTTAATGAATATATATCCAGATACTTTAAAAGAATTAATATTAAAGTTTTCTAAACTTCCAGGAATTGGAAAAAAAACTGCTGAACGTCTTTCGATATTTATTTTAAATTCAAATAAAGAAGAAACCGTTGATTTTTCAAATGCATTAATTAATTTAAAAGATTCTATATCTACATGTAGTGTGTGTCACAGTTTTACTGAGGATGAATGCCATATTTGTAATAATGAAAATAGACAAAAAAATTTATTGTGTATTGTTAAAGATCCAACAGATGTTTTTTTAATTGAAAAATCAGGATACAATGGTCTTTATCACGTTTTAGGTGGACTTATAGCACCTTTTGAAGGCATAACACCTGAAAAATTAAATATCGATTCATTATCTAATCGTTTGGATGCATTTAATGAAGTTGTTATTGCTATTGAACCATCACACGATGGTGATATCACAACTATTTATTTATCAGATATCATTAAGAAAAAAAATATTAAAGTTTCTAGGTTAGCAAGAGGTGTCCCAGTTGGGACTAGTTTAGAATTTATTGATGAAATTACTTTATCTCATTCAATTGATGATAGAGTTGAAATATAATGTTTTTTAAATATAGATATATTCCAAATTATCTATCATTGCTGAGAATAATATTAACACCAATTTTTATTTTTACTATGCTTCAGAATACTTTAGTATTTAAGATAATGTCATTAAGTATTTTTTTTATTGCTTCTTTAAGTGATTTTTTAGATGGATATATAGCAAGAAAATATAATTTTATTACTAATTTTGGTAAAAATATTGATCCACTTTCAGATAAAATCCTTATTGTAGCATCTTTTATAGTTTTATCATTTTTATTTCCTAATGAAGTAACTTTTTGGATGGTTTTTTTAATAATCTTTAGAGATATTGCTGTTACTTTATTAAGATATTATAAGTTAAATACTTCTTCTCCTTTAAAGACAAGTTTTCTTGCGAAAAGAAAAACTTTAGTTCAGATAATTATTATCCATTTTATCCTAATTTTAAATGTTTGTGATACTAGTTATATATTAAATAATAGCTATATTTATTATTTAATGTGGCTTTTAGTAATACTTACTTGGTATTCTGCTTTACCTTATTTTGTTAATAGAAAATGAATATTCTAAATAAACTTATTCTTACATTTTTTTTTGTTGGATATATAAAATATGCTCCTGGAACCATAGCTAGTTTTTTGTTACTGTTGATTTGGTATTTCATTCCAAATATTTTACTTTTACAAGCCTCTCTTTTATTTTCAATTTTATTTTTATCTTTACATGTTTGTAATTATTTTTCAATTATTTCTAAAGAAAAAGATCCAGGCTATATAGTAATAGATGAAGTATTGGGTATGTCTATTTCTTTATTTATGATACCCAAGAATATTGTACTATACTTTCTGGCATTTATTATATTTAGATTTTTTGATATACTAAAGCCATCAATAATTTATAATGTCCAAGATTTTGACAAAGGTTTAGACATTTTAGCAGATGATTTTTTTGCTGGTCTTTTTACTTTAATTATTATATTTATGGTCATTTAGTTATGAAAGTTGGTATAATATGTATTGGAGATGAATTAATTAATGGATACACTAAAGATACAAATTCTAGCTTTATTTCATGTCAATTGAGAATTTATAAAAATTTAAATGTATGTAATATTTTTATTGTTGGAGATGATTATATACAAATTTCAAAAAATATTGATTACTTTCTAAAAAATAAAATTGATTACATTTTTATTACAGGTGGTTTAGGACCTACACATGATGATTTAACTAAGAAAGTTTTATGTCAATATTTTAATTGTAAATTAAAAGTGAATGATGATCATTATGAAAAATTGTTAAAAAAATTTTCGAGTAAGAATTTAAAGCATTTAAAATCTCAAGCAGAAATTTTAGATATAAGTAAGCCTTTATTAAATGATATGGGTACAGCTTTGCCAATGTATTTCAAATATAAAAAATCATCTTTTTTTATATTACCAGGTGTTCCTTCTGAGGTCAAAAGTATAATGAACAATGATATAATACCAAATTATATTAAGCCATATTTTGATATAAATAAAAATCACTTAACTATTTTAACTGCAGGTATTTATGAAAGTTCTTTATATGGCAAATTAAAAACAATAATAAAAGAATATAATAATAAAATTAGAGTAGCTTTTTTACCAGGTTACTCAGGGGTTAAGGTTAGACTAACTGCAGTAAGTGAATTAGTTTCAAATAATGATTTTTTAAAATTCAAAAAACAAATTGAATCGAAAATCAAAAAATATGTTTATGGTTATAATGATGATAAGCTTAATGAAGTTTTAGGTAAAGTTTTAATCGAAAATAAAAAAACATTAGCTGTAGCAGAGTCGTGTACAGGAGGATATTTATCAAAGATTATTACTGATATACCAGGTAGTTCAATGTATTATAAAGGCGGGATTGTTGCATATGATAATGATATAAAAATAAATATATTAAATGTTAAAAATAGTATTATCTCTAAATATGGAGCAGTTAGTAAGCAAGTAGCATCAATTATGTCAGAAAATATTAGAAAAAAATATAAATCAGATTATGGTATATCAACTACAGGTATATCAGGCCCTGGTGGAGGTAGTGATGAGAAGCCTGTAGGGCTTATATATATATCTATTTCTAGTAAATTTGAAACAATAACTAAAAAATTTGTATTTTCAAAAGATAGAAATATTAATAGAACTATTGCAGTATTTGCTTGTCTTTTCCTTCTAAAAAATATGGTTGTAATAAAAAAATAAAAATTTATTTGCATATTATAAATTAATAGTAGTAATATTACTTACGAGTAACTTACGAGGTAATAATATGTTGTCACCAAAAAAACAAAAATTTTTAGATTTCATTAAAAATTTCATTTCAACCAATGATAGACCTCCAACATTTGTGGAAATAATGAAAGGGTTAAAATTTAGTTCATTAGGTACGATCAATTGGTATATAGTAGAGCTCGAATCTGAAGGTCTTATTAAAAGAGTAAAAGGTTCAAACGGTAAAAGAGCATTATCAATATTAGAAAAAAATATTGATAATAGGTTACCAATGTTAGGATTGGTTGCTGCTGGAATGCCAATAGAGGTGTTTGAAAATATTGAATATGTAGATGTACCAAGTAAATATATAAATAATGAAAACTATGTACTAAAAGTGGATGGTAATTCAATGATAGATGATGGAATATTAGATGGCGATTATATAGTAGTTAAAAAATCACAAATTGCAAGAGCTGGTGATACAGTAGTCGCTATTTTGAATGGTGAAGCAACATTGAAGCGATATTATCTTGGTAAAAACGGTGTAGAACTTCACCCAAGAAATAAAAAATATAATACTATTCACGTTACTACTGAAGATGAACTGTACATACAAGGTCAAGTATTAGGTGTTTTTAGAGAATATAATTAAACTGGAGATATAAATGGCAGAACAAAAAAAAACCGATAATTTAAATTTAGTAATTGAGCAAATAAAAAAACAAACTAAGGATCCTAATGCAATAATGAGATTAGGTGATAGTAAAAAAAATATCAAAAATATTGATGTTATATCTACAGGTTCAATTTCTTTAAATACAGCATTAGGTATCGGTGGTTTACCTAAAGGTAGGATAGTTGAGATATATGGACCTGAGTCATCAGGAAAAACAACACTAACATTGCATTGTATTGCAGAAGCTCAAAAAAGTAAGGGTACAGCAGCTTTTATTGATGTTGAGCACGCTTTAGATCCAACTTATGCAAAAAATTTAGGAGTTGATACAAATAATTTATTAATATCACAACCAGATGATGGAGAACAAGCACTTGAGATAGCTGAAACACTTATTCGAAGTGGAGAATTAGATATTTTAGTTATTGATTCAGTTGCAGCATTAGTTCCAAAAGCGGAACTAGATGGTGAAATGGGTGATTCTCATATGGGTTTACATGCAAGATTAATGTCTCAAGCAATGAGAAAATTAACAGGTATTGTTAGTAAATCTAAAACATGTGTTATATTCATTAATCAAATTCGTCATAAAATAGGAATAATGTTTGGAAGTCCAGAAACTACTACTGGTGGAAATGCATTAAAATTTTATTCTTCTCTAAGATTAGAGATTAGACGTAAAGCTCAATTAAAAGATGGAGAAAGAGTAATAGGTAATAGAACTATTGTTAAAGTTGCTAAAAATAAATTAGCACCACCTTTTACAAAAGTTGAATTTGATATAATATATGGACTAGGTATTTCATATGAGGGAGATTTAATAGAAAATGCTCTTTCTGGAGATATTTTAGTACAATCAGGATCTTGGTTTTCTTACGAAAATGAAAAAGTAGCACAAGGAAGAGAAAATTTAAGATTACTATTAAAGGAAAATAAAACTTTAAGAAAATCAATTGAATCTAAAGTTAAAAAATATTTAGGAATTTAATTTATTAAGTGATTTATATCAACTTTTATAAAGATATATTTATTTAACTTTTTATTGTAAGAAATAAATATATCATATAATCTTCTTCTTACTCCTCATAAACCTTGAAATATTGATATAAAAGAAACTCCTTAACGGGAGTTTCTTTTTTTATAATGCATTATTTTACTTGATATTTTTTTTAATTTTAGTATTTTTAGATATGGATAGAATTGCGAAAGGTATTAAAATTGTAAAGATATTAGATAATCTATACCCTGAAACTCCTATACCCTTAAATCATACAGACTCTTTTACACTCCTAGTTGCAGTGATGTTATCTGCTCAAACAACTGATAAAAAAGTTAATGAGGTAACTCCATACTTATTTAAACTTGCTGATAATCCTCATGCAATGTCTATGTTGGATATTAATCAAATAGAAAAAGCTATTAAACAAATCGGCTTAGCTCCAACAAAAGCCAAAAATCTAAAGAAACTTTCGGAAATTTTAGTTAAAAATGGTGGAATGAAACCAAGCTGGAGTTTTCTAGAAAGTTTACCAGGAATTGGACATAAAACAGCTAGTGTAGTTATGTCACAATGGTATGGCTTTCCAGCGTTTCCCGTTGATACACATATTCATCGTTTAGCATCAAGGTGGGGTTTGTCTAAAGCTAAAAATGTTATTATGACTGAACGCGACTTAAAAAAAATATGGCATAAAGATTTATGGAATAAACTGCATTTACAAATAATTTTTTTTGGAAGGGAATATTGTCCTGCAAGAAATCATAATATGCTTGAATGTCCAATTTGTTCTTGGGCATCTTCTAAGAAAAGAATTAAAGCTGAAATGTCAATTTAGTTTGATAAAATAATATTTACTAGTAAGACTATATCTAATACATCAAAATTACTATCGTTATTTAAATCACCAATTAATACCTCATTTGAATTTGGTTCTGATGTATCTAATATGATATTAATTGCTACCACTAAATCAAGTACGTTTAGTAATGAATCTGTATTTAAGTCTCCTGATAAAAATGAATCTGAGAAATAATACCCTGTATTATGATTATCACCTCTATATTTATTCCAATAAAATGGTTCTGTTGTTGTAGTATTTTTAATATCAATGACTGATAAATTTTGACTGCTTCCAATGATTATTTCTAAATCATTATCATCATCTAAATCAACAACAGTTGGTGAACTTTCAAATCCAACATTAAATTGTAATGGGAAATTTTCAAATTCCATTCCATTGATTTGAAAAATTATTATTTTTCCTTCATCACTTGCAGATATTACTTCTGGTAAATTGTCATTATCCAAATCTGCAAAAACTGGAGAAGAATTAATATTATCACTACCTATATATTTTGGCCAATTATTTAATGGTTGTCCATTAGTATTTATACCATAAAGATAACCATCTTCAGAACCAAAGAATATTTTAATTTGATTATCATGGGTAATAAATCCTGGTTCTGATTTTATATCGTTTCCTGTTTGTATTGAAAATTTTATAGAACCATCAATATTTAATCCATAAAATATTCCACCTGTATCTCCAGCTAAGATTATCAATTCATTATTATTATTTAAAATTGATGGTGCAGCTTTAAATTTGTCTTGTGACGTGAAAATTGTATTAATACTTCCATCATCATAAACAATATGAATTTCTTTATCATTTTCTGTCGCTAAAACGATATCGTCTTTTCCATTATTATTTATATCATAGATACTTACACCATTTAGAATTTTAGAATTTATTTGTACAGGGAAATTGTTAACATTACTACCATCATGATTAATCGCAAAAACATCTCCTGAAGAAGAGTAACCAACAAATATAATCTCAAGATTATTATCACTATCTAAGTTTGCTAGAGAAGGCGACCCCATTAAATATTGATCTGTTTCATATATTAATTCAATATTTCCGTATTGATTAATTACATAGCAATTTTTATTCTTAGATGTTACTATAAATTCTATCTCACCATCATTATCAATATCAGCTGCTGCTGGTGAGCCCCAAATCTCTTTACTAGTACCATCAAGTTCAATTGGAAAACCATCTAAAGGTGATCCATCATTATTTACACCATGAAAAAAACCATTATCATCTCCAAAAAATATTTCTGAAATAGAATCATTGTTAACATCAATAATAAGTGGAGAAGATTTTACTGTTGTAACAGTTTCGTATGTATTTCCATCATCATCAATAAGAGAAGTAGTATAAGGAAAACCTTGTTGATCTAAGGTAACATTAATTACTACATCATATTGATTTTCATTTGTTTCACCATTACTTGAAGATGATATAATTGTTAAGTTCAAAATATGATTTGAAAGGTTAATATCTTCAGATAAAGAAATTAAAAATGGACTATTAGAATTAATTTCTGACTGTCCTGCTGAAATATTATTTATTGAAAGATATTCATTAATTATTGCTATTGACTCATCATTAGAAGATAAAATAATATCTGCACTTTCTGCATCATTCCATGGAATCAAGTTTTCTAAAGTCACAAATAATTCTATTACTTCACCAGGATTTGCAACATTATCATTATCACCTTGAAACTCATTATAAAAATAATCTTGCAAGACTACATTGGGGTTATCCAAACTTTGTGGTTCAATACCAATTAACGCACCTTGATCATAATCAAAGCCATTTAATGAACTTAAAAGGTAATTTCCGTTTTGAGAACCACCCCAACCAAAATTATTATGAAAATAGTCACCATCATAACCATCAATATTCCAAGCATGACATCCATCTGTATCACATCCATCATAATACATAGGTCTATTTTGATCTAATTCATTTTTAAGTATATTTCTATATTGTGTTGAACTGTAACTACCAGCAGAAATTTCATCAATTGAATTTTTAAATAAAAAATAATTTCTCATTGAATTCCTTGCTCTTGATGTTTGTGAACCAGATCCATCGATTCCAAAATTCATATTTACTGACACTGCACAATGATATAATAGTTCTTGACTTTCACTTGTTGGGTAATTATTGGCCATTTGTTCGTAATCATAATAAGATGCACCAAAATTTGCATACTGATACCCATATTGATTGTGAGTGTATCCATGAGAACTATAGCCAACTTCTGGATAAGACCAATAATGCATAACTTGTGCCATTGCAACAGCAACGCAACCTACATAAACGTTTCCACCTGGACCATCTTGATCTTCAGGGCACATATCATTCCATGAAGAATCTTGATTCCATCTAGATTGTAGAAGTGGTGAAACACTTCTAGTTTGAGTTTCATATTCAACTGGAGAACTGAATTTTATCCATTCATTTTGGATATACTGTCTTTGGTTATTACTAACTTTTTCTTCTGCAAGTTCTCTTGAATAAAGATTGAAAAGATAATTTATATTTGTAGGGTAAGATGGAGATACAATAAACTCGTTTTCAAAGCTATAGCCTAAAATAGGCATTAGAAGATTATCTGCAGAAATAAGAATGAATCCTCTTGGGTTTAATTTAAATACATAGAAAATATCCTCATTATTATGATTTAGTAAAATTATTTCACTATAATCAAATTCAGAAAAACTTCTTTCATTCTTTGAAAAGAAAAAGTTTTCTGCGATGTTTATAGCTTGATTTTCCGAAACTACTTCTGAAAAACTAAGATTAACAAATAAAAAGATGTAAAAATATAATTTTGATTTTTTCATAATTACCCTATGATTTATTACTCTAAAATTTATCTAATAATTTCTTATAATATATAATAAATTTTGTAACTAAATATAACAAATGGAAATATAAAAAATGAATTTTATATCTAAAGAGTTTAAAACAACATTATTTTTAAAGTTTTTTGGATTTTTGAAAGTCCCAATGATTTTTTATTGTAACCCTAGAGTTTTAAAAATATCTGAAGAAAGTGTTGAAATTAAAATTTCATTAAAAAGAAAAACAAAGAATCATGTTGGCAGTATGTATTTTGGAGCTTTATCAGTTGGGGCAGATGTAACAGGTGGAGCTATTGCATTAGGTCTAATAAAAAAATCTAAATATAAAATAAATTTATTATTTAAAGATTTTAAAGCGGATTTTTTAAAAAGAGCAGAGGGGGATGTCCATTTTGTTTGTAATGATGGATTATTGATATCAGATATGATAAAAGAAACTGAGATATCTAAAAAAAGGGTTAATAAACCAATTAATATTATAGCTTATGTTCCAAAGAAGTTAAATAATGAACCTGTTGCCAAATTTGTATTAACTTTATCCTTAAAAGCTTCATAGTTAATAATCTTTAGTTTTATTATGAAAAAATTTTTATTTGTATCAAACATTGTAATTTGTATTATTTTAACATCTAATTTTATTTTCTGCTATAATACTAAAATTGAAAATGAATTTGGTAAAATTATATCGAATGATATCATTTATGATAATCCATTTTTAGGTGGTTTTAACAAACCTAAAATTCATTGGGTTGACTGGAATAAAGATGGATTTTCTGATTTGTTTATTCTTGACGAAGATGGAAGAATAAGATACTTTTTAAATCAAAATCAAATTTTTACTTTGCAAACTACAGATTTTTTGGGTTTATCAAATTTAAATTGGTTTTTTATATATGATTTTGATAGTGATAATGATTATGAAATAGTTACTTCAAGTTCAATCTATTTAGGTGGGATTTCTTACTATGATTTTATTGATGATGAACTTATTTATATTTCAGAAATAATTGATGAAAACAATAACTATATAGATTTAGATCAATCAATGATTCCAACTTTTTCTGATATTGATGCTGATGGAGATTTAGATTTATTTTCTGGAAATATTATAGGAACTTTAAATTTTTTTGAAAATAAAGGTTTTAGTAATGATATTCCAGTTTTTAATTATGAAACTAATTTTTGGCAAGATATATATATAGTTGGGCAATCAAGGCATGGTGCTAGTGCTATAAGCTTTATAGATCTAGATGGTGATTTAGATCTTGATTTATCATGGGGTGATTACTTTCAACAAAGTTTGTATATTATATGGAATATTGGTGATAAGTTTAATCCAATTATGGATAATGATAATATATTGACTCAATTTCCATTTGAAGAACCAATATTTACAGCAGGATTGAACTTACCATCATTTGTAGATATTGACAATGATAATGATAATGATTTATTTGTTACTACTCTTTCAGGTGCTTATGGATATCAATTAACAAATAATTTTGCATATTATGAAAACTTAGGTAATTCTTTCACGTATCAAACAAATAATTTCATTGAAACTATTGATCATTTATCAGATGTAAATCCAAAGTTTATAGATATTGATAATGATGGCGATTTAGACCTATTTGTAGGAACAAATTATGATACATCATCTTTTCCTTGGATTGGTAAGATTATATTTTATGAAAATAAAGATTTTGAATTAGATAATCAACCTTATTGGGAAATTAATAACGATGATTTTTTAAGTATGAATTTAGGAAATAACCTATTCCCTGAGTTTGTTGATATTGATAATGATGATGATTTAGACCTCTTCGTGGGAAATTATAATGGCCTTATTCATTATTTTATAAATATAGGAACCATTGATAATTATAATTTTGAATATCAAGGTATTTTAAATGACATTGATTTGCAAGGTTATTCAGCTCCTGAATTTATTGATATTGATGATGATAGTGATTATGATTTACTTGTTGGGTGTTTAGATGGTAAGGTTTATTTTTATGAAAATATTGGAGATAAATATAATTTTAATTTTAGTTTAGTTAGTAGTAATTATAATAATATTAATTACGAATCTAGAACCAGTGTCTTATCATTTGATTTGGATTTTGATCAGGATAAAGATTTATTAGTTTCTTCATCAAATAATATAGCATTTTATGAAAATATCGGTGGTAATACTAATAATCAATTTCAATTAAATAACGATTTATTTTTCCCATTTACTGGTAAAAATACCTCACTTGATTTCTATAATTCATGTTCACATTCAGGTTTTATTGCAGGCATTTCAACTGGTGGTATGTATTTTATTTCATTGACCAATAATTCATATGGAGATTTAAATAATGATTCTTTTCTTAATATATATGATATAATTATTTTAGTAGAATTAGTATTGAGTGATAATTATTCAGCATTAATTGATACTAATTCAGATTGTTCATTAGATATAGTTGATATAGTCGATATTGTAAGTATAACTTTAGATAATTAAATGTATGTAACACCTTGTAAATGTGATTTATATCTCATTGTTATAAATTGTTTTTTTAGTAACTTAAAGGTAGTTAAAAATAAATATTCAAAAATGAACTATAAATACATATATATTATTTTTTCTTCTTTATCATTAATTTTTTCAGCTGATGGAACTTATAAAAATCAAAATTCTAATTTTTATAATAAATCTGGAAAATCTAAAATTAATTTAGTTAATTCAAATATTAATCAAACTACTATAGAAGTAATATTAGATGGTTATGAAATTAAAGAAATAATCGATGGTGAATATAAAATTACAATTGATAAAGGTACTCCTATTTTATCAGCTGGAGATCCCGATTTACCAAGACTAAATACATCTATTATTATACCAGATAAAAAGATAATGGATGTTAAGATTGTTGAAAGTAATTATGTAGAGATTAGTGATATTAGTATAGTACCTTCGAAAGGTAACTTATCTAGAGATGTTAATCCAAAATCAATACCTTACACTTACAGCAATACATATAATCAAAATAGTTTTTATCCTCATTCTTTAGTAAATCTGGGTGAACCATATATATTAAGAGGTTTAAGGGGTCAGTCTGTTATGATTAATCCAATTCAGTTCAATCCAGTTACTGGAGTTCTAAGAATTTATAATAGAATTTTAATTAATATTTATGAAAGCAAGGAAGTTTTCAATAAACAGGTAAAAAACCCAATAAATAGAAAAATTGAACAAAAGTTTAATTCTTCTAAAGAATTTGATAATATTTATAATAATTTATTTATTAATTATCCACAAGATTTAAGATTTGATTATATATCAGACCAAGGTAATATGCTGATAATCTGTTATGATGATTTTATTAGTTCAATGAATCCTTTTGTTCAATGGAAAAATAAGAAAGGGATTCCAACAGAAATTGTTCCTGTAAGTACAATAGGAAATACTGTTAATGATTTACAAGATTATATCAATAATTATTATTACAATAATGGACTTACTTATTTACTTTTAGTTGGTGATGCAGCTCAGATTCCAACTCACATAGTAAATGGTTCAGCCTCTGATCCAAGTTATGGTTTTATTGAAGGAGATGATGCATTCTCAGAAATTTTAGTCGGTAGATTTTCAGGAAATAATTTATCTCATATTGATACTCAGGTTAGAAGAGTTGTTGAATATGAGAAATTTGAAAATTTTGATTCAAGTCACCTAAATAAAGCACTTGGTATTGCTTCTACTCAAGGACCTGGTTACGATGGTTTAGATGATCATGAGTTTAATGACTTAATAGCCAATGATTTTTTGTTAGAATATACATATGATAATTATGAAGGACTATATGATTCAAATGCAAATGTATCAGATGGTATTAATGCAATTAATGAAGGTGTTGGACTTATAAATTATACTGGTCATGCTGGACCTACAGGTTGGGGAAATGGTGCTCCATTGAACGGAAATGATGTTAATAATTTAGCTAATACAAATAAGTTACCATTTATTTTTACAGTTGGATGTAATCCTGGGCAATTTAATGATTACACAGAATGTTTTTGTGAATCTTGGATGTGGGCAACAGATAATGAAGGTAATCCAACTGGTGCTGTTGGTCATCTAGGATCAACTATTAGTCAATCATGGGAACCACCAATGCATGGTCAGTGGGCGATGAATGCTATTTTGACTGAGTCATACAATAATAACTTGTCACGTTCATATGGAGGTATTATAACAAATGGGTGTATGCATATGAATGAAGCTCAAGGATCAAATGGAATTAACGAAACAAAATTTTGGACTTTATTCGGGGATCCTTCAATGTTAATAAGAACAGATGAACCTCAATTATTAAATCCAATTTATGATAATACTATTTTACTTGGTCAATCTGAATTTGTTGTTGATATTGGACAAGAAGGAGCCTTGGTCGCATTATCTATTGATGGCGTTCTTATGAGCTATGCTTATTCTAACGGAGGTGTGGCAGTATTAGATATTTCAGGTATTAGCAACAATCCTCAAACAATAGATATGGTAATATCAGGTTTTAATAATTATCCTTATGAATCTTTAATAGAAGTGATTTCAGCTGATGGTCCTTTTTTAGTTTTTAATAATTATGAATTAATTGAAGATTCAAATTCTAATAATTTGATAGAGTATGGTGAAGAAATAGCTATAAATTTAGAAGTAAATAATATTGGAAACTTAAATACAAATTCAGTTGATGTAGTTTTAGATAGTACTGATGAATATATTGATATAATTAATACAAATTCATTAATATCATTATCAATAGCTGGAGAATCTTCATCAACTGAAAATCCGCTGGTATTTTCTGTACTACATAATGTTCCTGATGGCCACATAGCAAATTTTAGTGCGAATTTAAATGATGGTAATAATGAATGGAACATGAACTTTAGTATTCAAATTAGTGCACCAAACTTTGAAATCCAAAATCCTTTAATTATTGATGGCAATCAAGATGGAGTCTGGGATGTAGGTGAGAGTGCTGTCATACAAGTTGATTTAATTAATTCTGGTTCTGCTTACTTCTATGATTATCCTGGTGCTACTATAACAGTTGACAGTCCTTATGTTTCAATAGAATCTGCAGAAAATGAGAATACATTTTTTGGAATTGGTCCAAATTCAACCTATCAAGGAATCTTCTCAGTTATTTCTGATAGTCAGACACCAGTTGGTACGGAAGTGATATTTACTATAAACTGGGGATATAGTTCAACAAGTCCTTGTGAATCTGATTGTTTAGAGACATCTTCATTGAGTTATTCCGCCATAATTGGTCATCCTTCTATATTAGTATGGGATCCGACAAACGAGCATTTATCTGGTGAAAAGTTAATAGAATTTTTTGAAACTAGTAATATTGAAGGTTATGATTATATAAGTTCTACAGATATTGAATCTATTGAAAATTACAGTACAGTTTTTGTATTACTGGGTGTTTATCCTGGTAATTATGTGTTGCAAGATTATCAAGCTCAATTACTTATTGATTTACTAGATGATGGTGGAAACATTTATATGGAAGGAGCCGATACTTGGGCTTTTGATACACAGACTTCTGTCCATGATTACTTTGGTTTAACTGGAGAGGCAGATGGCTCATCTGATTTATCTACTATCGTTGGAATTAATGGTACTTTTACAGAGGGATTTTCTTTTAATTATAATAGTGATAATTCTTATATAGATCGAATTGTTCCATCAGGAGGAATTCCAATATTAAGAAATTCTGATCCAGAATATACAACAGCTATTGCATTTGAAAATAGTATAGTGGGATATAGAACGATTGGTTCTAGCCATAATTTAGCTGGTTTAAATGGCGAGGGTTTTGACGAATATATTTTATCAATTCTTAACTTTTTTAATAATGGTTCTGATGTGAATCCAGAATGTTTAGCTGGTGATGTTAATAATGATAATAATATAGATGTAATTGATGTTGTTAGACTTGTGAATTTAATAATTAATGCAGGAAACCCTGCTAATGATTATGAATTATGTGCTTCTGATATAAATCAAGATAATTTACTAAATATTCAAGATGTTGTAATTATTACAAATATGATTTTATCAAATGACAGAAAAATCGATTTTTCTAGAGAATTAGATGTAGATGAAGTTTTAATTTATGTTGAAAGTAATTCATTATTTTTCGATACAAGTGGGCCTATTAAAGGTATCCAAATAGAAATTGAATCAAATCAAGAGCTTTATTTGAACAATGAAATTGATATGGAATTTGCAATTAACAAAGCTGATAATAAGTATTTTATTTTAATATATAGTCTTGAAGGAAAATCTTTAGAATCTGGAAGTTACAAGCTTTTTGATTCATATAAAAGTTTTGAAATTAATAACTTTATTGCAGTAAATAGAAATAATGAAAAAGTTAATGTGATTATGAACGAAAATTCAATACCTCAAGATTATTTACTTTATCAAAATTATCCAAATCCATTTAATCCTAATACAAATATTGATATAAGTTTATCATCTTCAAGTAATATTCAATTATTAATCTTTGATTTAAATGGCAGGCTCATTAAAAGAATTGCAGAAGGTAATTTTAATTCTGGTAGACATAGTTTCACTTGGAATGGTACCTCTGAAAATGGTCAAGAAGTATCTTCTGGAGTTTATGTATATAATTTAATTTCAAATGAAAGAGTTTTTTCAAAAAAAATGCTTTTACTTAAATAAACATATCTGAAGAAATATTATCTACTAATAGCATCCCATTTTTATTTAGTTTTAAATATCCATTAGATAAATCAATACAATCCCATTTTTTTGTAAGATCTTTTAAATATGTTAAATGATTTTTATGAAACTTTTTAATTTTATTTAAACTTATACCTTTAGTTAATCTTAATCCGTTTAATATCATTTCATTGTATTTGTCTTGTTTTTTTAATATTTCAAAATTTTCTACTGGCAATTTTCCGTTTCCAACTAATGATAAATATTTATCTAATGATTTTACGTTCCACCAACGTTTTTTTGTATCATAAGAATGAGCAGAAGGTCCAAAAGAGATATAAGGATTAGATTCCCAGTAATTAAGATTATGTTTACATTCCATATTTTTCTTAGAATAATTTGATATTTCATATTGAAAATATTTATTTTTCATTAAAATATCTTTAGTAATTAAAAATTGTTCAATATCAATTTGTTCTGATGGCATTAACATTTTATTATTTTTCACAAGATTAAATAACTTTGTGGATGGTTCAACTGTTAATGAGTATGCCGATATATGTTCTGGTTCAAGTGATATTAGTTTTTTGATATCACCTATCCATTGATTAGTACTTAGATTTGGAATATTAAATATCATATCTGTATTAATATTTTTAAATCCAGCTTTTCTTGCATTTTTAAAAGTTTTAAAACAGTCATTGGAACGGTGATATCTACCTAGTTTTTTTAATACTTCATCATTAAAGCTTTGAAATCCAATTGATAATCTGTTAATACCAATTTTTTTTATATCATTTAAGAAGTTAAATGAAGCCTCACCAGGATTTGCTTCTAATGTAATTTCTTTAACATTTGAAATATCAAAAACATCATCAAGTTGAATAAGAATTTTTTCAATATTTTTTACAGGTAAAATTGATGGCGTACCACCACCAAAAAATATTGTATTAAATTCCCATTTTTTTTTATTATATCTTCTGTATGAGTTAATTTCTTCAATTAGTAATTTAGTAAATAATGGAATTTGTTTTTCTCTATTTGTAATTGAGTAAAAATCACAGTAAATACATTTGACTTTACAAAATGGGATATGTATATAGATTGCGCTCTTTTTCATAAAATTCAAAAAAAATAAATTTATATAATTTAAACCATTGAAATAAAGAATTTACTTAATAAATTCAAGTGTTAATATCCCCTAAAAATTTGGAAGAAAATGTCGTTTGATAAAAAAGATATAGACCAAGTCTCCATTAATTATGCAAAATCTTTGATTATGGACACTGTTCGTAATGCAAATTCAGGTCATACTGGTGGTCCTCTTTCATCATTAGATTTTACGTATATTTTATTTAAAGAGTTTTTAAAATTCGATCCAGAAAATCCAAAATGGCAAAATAGAGATAGGTTTGTAATGTCTGTTGGTCATGAATCAGCTTTAATATATGTTATGTTATATTACATTGGATGGTTGAAGTTAGAAGATTTGAAAAAATTTAGACAATTAGGTTCTAAAACTCCTGGTCATCCTGAAAAAGATTTAACACCAGGTGTTGAAGCAACTACAGGTCCTTTAGGTCAGGGTGTTGGTAACGCTGTTGGAATGGCATTAGCTGAAAAGATTCTTTCAGAAAAATTTGGTTCAGAAATTATTAATCATTTTACTTATGTATTGCATGGTGATGGTGATATTCAGGAACCTGTAGCGCAAGG
>MDTE01096256.1_pt1 | contig 30989 bp, 39 predicted proteins | sample 811231 | NCBI WGS metagenome assembly MDTE01 (sample SAMN05326651, study PRJNA326480) | marine metagenome | isolation source: seawater | place: Indian Ocean: Red Sea | collected 2010 | reverse complement strand
TTACCTTAACAACAAAATGGAAAGATTATCCTCAAAAAATTAAAGACATCATTTTATGGGGTACTAAAGAAAAAATTGATTTTTCTCATAGATTTAGAAGTGGCAGTAGGATAATTAGAAAACATAGATTTGAGGGAGTAATTCCTTCGACAGAAAGAAGGTTTAAAGAAACAGACTCTGAGTATATTAGAAATGAACTTGCAAAATTAATGTCTGAAAGTGTATGCGATGAATGTGAAGGCTCTAGATTGAATACATATGCTAGAAATGTTTTTATTAATGATACTCAAATTCATCATATTACTTCTATGAAGATTAGTGACTCATTAAGCTTCATTAAAAACATGAAGCTTGAAGGAGCAAAAGAAAAAATTGCTGAAAAGATTCTTAAAGAAATTAATGACAGGCTCACTTTCCTTGAGGATGTTGGACTAAATTATCTCACATTAGATAGAAGCGCCGAGACTCTTTCAGGAGGAGAAGCTCAAAGGATTAGATTGGCTAGTCAAATAGGATCAGGGCTTGTTGGTGTAACATATGTTTTAGATGAACCTTCCATTGGTTTACATCAGAGAGATAATGCTAAGTTAATAAAAACCCTTAATCATTTAAAAAGCTTGGGTAATACTGTAATTGTTGTTGAACATGATGAAGAGGCTATTAGATCTGCTGATCATATAATTGATATAGGTCCTGGTGCAGGAAAACATGGTGGTGAGATATGCGCTGAAGGAGATATAAATGAAATTCTTAAGAATAAAAACTCTATAACTGCAAAATACTTATCCGGAAAAAGAAAAATCAAAATACCAAAAAAAAGAAAAAAACCTAATAAAGAACAAATTAAAATAATTGAAGCCTCTGAAAATAATCTAAAAAAGATATCTGTTAATATTCCTACTGGAATCTTTACATGTATAACAGGTGTTTCAGGATCAGGAAAATCATCTTTAATTAATCAAACTTTACTGCCTCTAAGTTCATTTGTATTAAATAAATCTAAACTATCAAAGGAAATAATGTGTGAAAAAGTCGAAGGATTGGAACACCTTGATAAAGTTATTAATATTGATCAATCGCCGATTGGAAGAACGCCTAGATCCAATCCTGCAACCTATACAGGACTTTTCTCACATATCAGAGATCTTTTATCTCAAACAGTTGAGTCTCGCTCAAGAGGATATAAACCAGGTAGATTTAGTTTTAATGTAAAAGGAGGAAGATGTGAGGCATGTCAGGGTGATGGAATGATAAAGGTTGAAATGCACTTTCTTGCAGATGTTTATGTTAAATGTGATATTTGTAGTGGTAAAAGATATAACGAGCAAACTCTTGAAATAAAATATAAAGAAAAGAATATAAGCGATATTTTAGATATGACAGTTGAGGACGCTTTGAGTTTCTTTGATTCACATCCATCGATAAAAAATAAATTAATAACACTTAATGATGTTGGTCTTGGATATATAACACTTGGTCAATCTGCTTTAACATTATCTGGCGGTGAAGCTCAAAGAATAAAACTTGCTAAAGAACTCTCAAAAAGAAGTACAGGTAAAACACTTTTTATCTTAGACGAACCAACAACTGGATTGCATTTTGCAGATATTGAACTTTTACTTAGTGTTCTTAATCGATTAAAAGAGCAAGGTAACACAGTTGTTGTTATAGAACATAACCTTGATGTTATCAAAACTGCGGATTGGATTATTGATCTTGGTCCGGAAGGTGGATCTGATGGTGGAGAAATTGTTGCAGAAGGGACACCTGAAGATGTTTCTAAAATCAAAAAATCTTATACGGGTCTATTTCTAAAACAAACTCTTTCTTAAGCAGCTGTATTTTTTTCTTTTAATTCAGGCTCATCAGAAGTAACATTTTCATCAGTACCTCTATCAACAAATTCAATAAATGCCATATCAGCTTTATCGCCTGGTCTAAATCCAGCTTTTATTATTCTTGTATAACCGCCCTTTCTATCTTTAGAGTAAACTGAAATATCATTAAATATTTTTGCCACAGCCTCATCAGATCTGAGTTTATTGAATACTAATCTTCTATTGGCAACAGTATCAGATTTTCCAATGGTAATAAGAGGCTCAATAAACCTCCTTAATTCTTTTGCTTTAGGAAGAGTAGTTTTAATTATTTCTCTTTCTATCAAAGCAATGGCAAGATTCTTGAATAAAGCTTTTCTATGAGAAGAATTTCTATTAAGTTTTCTTCCTGATTTTTTATGTCTCATCTTTTTATCCTACTGGTGGCCAATTTTCAACATTCATACCTAATGATAAATTTTTAGAAGCAAGAACATCTTTAATTTCATTTAGTGATTTCTTTCCTAAGTTAGGAGTCTTTAGCAAATCAAACTCTGTTCTATGAATCAAATCTCCAATCAAGAAAATACTCTCAGCCTTAAGACAATTTGTAGACCTAACCGTAAGCTCTAACTCTTCAATAGATCTTAATAAAATTGGATCGAAGTCATTCTGATCTTTTTTAGCTTCTTGTTCAGCAATAGCATCAAGATCAACAAAAGAACCTAATTGTTGTTGTAATATTGTTGCTGAATGCTCAATGGCCATCTTTGGATCAAGTGTTCCATCTGTTTCAAGCTCTATTACCAATTTATCTAAGTCTGTTCTTTTTCCTGATCTTGCATTATCTACAGTATATGAAACTCTTTTCACTGGGCTATAAGAAGCATCAATCTTTAATGCGCCTACCACTCTATCCTCATCTTCCCTGAGATCTGCCGGTTCATAACCTCTCCCATTTCTTGCAGTTAGAGTCATGCTAATCTTTACTTTATCTACAATAGTAGCTATGTGAAAATCTTGATTAACCAATTCTACGTTGCCAGGCACTTCAAAAGATGATGCTAAAACGTCGCATGGACCGGTTATATCAAGTTTAATTTCAGCCGTATCTCCCTCGATTATGTTGATTGGCATATCTTTAATATTTAATAAAATATCAATGACGTCTTCCCTAACACCTTCAATTGTGCTGTATTCATGTGATATGCCCTCTATGGCAACATCGGTCACTGCTGCCCCAGGCATTGATGAAAGAAGAATTCTTCTTAGTGCATTTCCTAATGTATGACCAAAGCCTCTTTCTAGAGGCTCAAGTGTTATTTTAGATAAAGTATCAGACACGTCATCAACTTGTATTTCAGTTGGTACCAATAGATCAATTACTGATGTTTGCATTTTTTTCTCCGCCTCTATAATTTTATTTTGAGTAAAGCTCAACAATAAGATTTTCGTTAATTTCTGCACTTAAATCAGACCTGTCCGGAACTGACTTAAATACGCCTTTTAAATTTTTTTCATCAACTTCTATCCAATCACATGTTTCTCTCTTTTCGTTAGCAATTTTAAGGGCTGATGCTATTCTAAGATGTCCTTTCTTGGTTTCTCTAATCTCAATTTCATCTCCAGGATTAACTTGATATGAAGGAACGTTTACAACTTTTCCATTTACGGTTAATGCTTTATGTGAAACCATCTGTCTAGCTTCAGCTCTTGTTGAACCAAATCCCATTCTGTAAACAACATTGTCAAGCCTCTTTTCTAGCATACTTAAAAGGTTTTCACCTGTATTGCCTTTTGATGAAGCAGCTTTTTTATAATAATTTCTAAATTGCTTTTCTAAAACACCATACATTCTTCTAACTTTTTGTTTTTCTCTCAACTGAAGACCGTAATCAGATAACCTGCCTCTTCTCGCACCATGAACTCCTGGCACCGTATCCATTTTGCATTTAGACTCAATAGCTCTTATTCCGCTTTTAAGCTGTAAGTCAGTTCCCTCTCGTCTTGAAAGTCGTAATGATGGTCCTCTATATCTAGCCATTTAGTTCTCCTTTTATACCCTTCTTTTCTTTGATGGTCTGCATCCATTGTGTGGCAAGGGCGTGACATCAGTTATACTTTTAATTTTTAAGCCGCATGCATTTAACGATCTAATAGCAGATTCTCTCCCGCCACCAGGTCCTTTGACTTTTACATCCAAATTAATCATTCCAAACTCTTTAGCAGCATTACCAGCTTTATCAGCAGCAATCTGAGCTGCAAATGGAGTACTCTTTCTAGAGCCCTTAAATCCTGAGCCGCCAGAAGTTGCCCAACATATAGTATTACCTTGTTTATCAGTTATTGTTACTATGGTGTTATTAAATGATGAATGTATATGAGCTACGCCATCCGTAACAATTTTTTTATTTTTCTTTCCTTTAACTGCCATTTTATCCTCTCATTGGCTTCTTAGGGCCTTTTCTTGTTCTTGCATTATTTTTAGTATTTTGTCCTCTTGTTGGCAATTTTCTTCTGTGTCTAATACCACGATAACTCGCCAAATCTTGAAGTCTTTTTATGTTGGTGCTGATATTCCTCCTTAAATCCCCTTCAACGACATAGTTTGATATTGCATTTCTAATTTTCTCTATCTCTTCTTCAGAAAGGTCAGAAATTTTTCTTGTGTAGTCTATATCAAGTTCTATACAAATATTTTGAGCTGTTTTCCTTCCAATCCCAAATATATGAGTTAGAGATATTTCTACATGTTTGTTTTCTGGAATATTTACACCTGCAATCCTTGCCATAATTTATCCTTGTCTTTGTTTGTGCTTCTGATCAGTTTTACAAATTACATAAAGAACTCCTTTTCTTCTTACAATTTTGCAATTCCTGCAGATTTTTTTAACTGATGCTTTTACTTTCATATTACCTTTTATAATTTTTTAAGTTAGCGCGTTTCATTAATGACGAATATTGACTGGACATCATGTGAGATTGCACCTGAGACATAAAATCCATCAAAACAACTACTATAATTAAAACAGATGTCCCTCCTACTGCGATGTTTGCAGAAACCCCTGCAAAATTCATTAGACCGATTGGAAGTAAGCATATTATAGTCAAATATATTGCTCCGAAGACAGTTAGTCTTGCTAAAACCTCATCAATATATTCAGCAGTCTTTTGTCCTGGTCTTATACCAGGCAGATATGCACCTGATCTTTTTAAATTATCTGAAACATCTCTTGTATTAAAGGTTAGTGCCAACCAAATGAAACAAAAACTTATAATCAATCCAGCAAAAACTAATATATATAAAGGTTGTCCTGGACTCATTGCTAATGCAAAGGTGTTGAAAAAACTTAATGACTCGTTTTTACCAAACCACTCAGATAGTGAGGCAGGGAAAAGTAAAAAGGTGCTCGCAAAGATAGCTGGTATAACTCCGGCCATATTTACTTTAAATGGTAGATGGCTTGATTGAGCCTGCATAAGTTTTCTTCCCTGTTGTCTTTGGGCATAGTTAACAATAATTCTTCTTTGACCTCTTTCAATAAATACAACAACTGCAATAATCGCCATTGCCAATAACCCAATACTTAATAATAGAAAAATACTTATTTGACCTTCACCAGCTTGAGCAAAAGATTGTATAACAGCATCAGGGATACCAGTAAGAATACTGGTTGCAATTATTATTGAAATGCCATTGCCTATTCCTCTTTCTGAAACCTGCTCACCAAGCCACATCAAAAACATTGTTCCAGCAACTATTGATAAAACGCCTGGGACTATAAAAGATAGTCCCGGGGTAATTGCAACCGTAGAAGAAAGTGTAACGACTAAAGCGGAAGACTGGATTAATGCTAATACTGCTGTTCCGTATCTAGTATATTGCGTAATTTTATTTCTACCTGCTTGTCCGTCTTTCTTAAGTTCTTGTAAATAAGGTATAGAATTTGAGAAAAGTTGCATAATAATAGCTGCTGAAATATATGGAACAACATTTAATGCAAATATACTCATTCTTTCTATTGCTCCTCCAGAAAACAAATTAAATAAGCCAAGTAAGGCATTAGGGTCATCGCCAAAAAATGTCTTTAGTCCATTAGGATCTAAACCTGGTATTGGAATATATGTACCAATTCTATATATAAGAATAGCAAAAAGAACAAACCTTAGACGTTTCCAAAGATCGCTCATGTTACCTTTATCAGCCATTATTATTTAATTTCCTTTTTCTTTTCATTCTTACTAACCTCAGAGGTGGTATCTAAAATTTTTCCCCCAGCTTTTTCAATGGAGTCCTTTGCACCTTTAGTCACTTTAATTCCTTCTATTGAGAGTTTAGACTTAACTTCATAATTTCCAAAAATCTTAACCTTTTTAACAGATTTACTAATTATTTTTTTATCTTTTAAAGTTTCTAAATTAACCTTATCCATGCCTTCGATGTTTTTTAAATTTACCTCTTTAAAATAGTTATTTGTTCTAGAGGTGAATCCAAATTTTGGTAATCTCATCTGAAGTGGCATCTGGCCGCCTTCAAATCCTAACCTTATTTTTCCACCAGATCTTGATTTCTGACCTTTATGGCCTCTTCCAGCTGTTTTACCTGTACCAGAACCAATTCCTCTGCCAACCCTTTTTCTATTTTTAGAAGTGCTCTCATTAGAAAGTGAGTTTAGATTCATTAAATTTTTACTTTCTTCAGTCATTTCAATTATCCAAAATTTGTATCATATCTGAGATCTTATTAATCATTCCTCTATTGCTTGGTGTATCTTGAATTGAAACGGTTTGATTTAATTTTTTAAACCCTAAGCCCTTAATACATAACTTATGAGATTTCATTCTTCCAATTCCACTTTTGATTAATTTAATCTTAATTGTTTTTTCTTTGCTCATGCTATTTCTTCAACTTTTTTTGATCTTCTTGCAGCAACCGACTCTGGAGACTCCATCGAACTAAGCGCATTAATTGTTGCTCTCACAACATTTACAGGATTTGTTGAGCCATAACATTTAGCTAAGACATTTTGAACTCCTGCAAGCTCTAAAACTGCTCTCATGGCACCTCCAGCTATTATTCCAGTACCTTCAGATGCTGGCTGCATATATACTTTTGCTGATCCATGTTTAGCTTTAACTGGATACCATAGAGTTGTGTTATTTAATTCAACTTCAACCATGCTTCTTCTTGCATTTTCCATAGCTTTTTGTATTGCGATTGGTACCTCTTTTGCCTTACCTCTACCAAATCCAACTCTACCATTGCCGTCTCCAACAACTGTTAGAGCAGTAAATCCAAAAATTCTTCCTCCCTTAACAACTTTAGCAACCCTATTAACCTGAACTAGTTTTTCTTCAAGAGTATCTTGTTGACTATTCACTAAATTTTTTTCGTTCATAAACTAAAACTCCAAACCTGAATCTCTAGCTGAATCAGCTAAAGCTTTTATTCGACCATGATATTTGTAACCAGATCTATCAAAAACTACTTTTTTAATTCCATTTTCAATTGCACGCTCTGCAATTTTTTTACCTACTTCTGTTGCAGCTAAAATATTATTTGATTTACTATTATTGTCATTTTCCAAAGTTGAAGCAGAAACTAATACTTTCGAACCCAAGCTATCAAAAATTTGAGCATAAAAATGTTTTGAAGATCTAAAAACAGTTAATCTTGGGGTTTCCTGATCTTTAATAGCAAACCTAGTTTTCTTTGCTCTTCTTAATCTGGATAAATTTTTAATGTTCATTATGCACCCGTTCCTGCAGCTTTTTTAGCTTCTTTTCGTTTAACTTGTTCATCCGAATACCTTACTCCTTTACCTTTATACGGTTCAGGCGGTCTAAATGCTCTAATCTCTGCAGCAGCCTGACCTAAAATCTGTTTATTATGGCTCTTCAAGACAACTTCAGTTTGCGATGGAGTTTCAACATCCACTTCATCAGGAAGTTGATACTTTACTGGGTGTGAAAAACCTAATGTTAATTCTAAAAGCTTTCCTGATGCTTTAGCTCTATAGCCAACTCCTTTTAATTCTAGTTTTTTTTCAAACCCTTCACTAACACCAATTATCATATTATTTACTAAGGATCTTGTTGTTCCGCCTAATGCAACAGATTGCTGAATAGATTCATCATATATAATAGTTATTACATTTTCTTTTATATCTAAAGAAATTGTCGCAGGTAAATTTAATTTTAATTCACCTTTGCTGCCAGATACAGAAACAACGTTATCTTGAACATTTACTTCGACTTTTTCTGGAATAATAATTGGATTTTTTGCTACTCTAGACATTAAAATACCTCACAAAGAATTTCGCCGCCTACATTTTTTTCTTTTGCAGCTTTATCTGTCATTAATCCTTGATTTGTTGAAATAATATAAGTGCCCAAACCGCCTTTAACTGAGATTAAGTCAGATGCGGATGAATATTTTCTTAAACTTGGTTTACTTATTCTTTTAAGATCTTTAATTACTGGGGAGTCGTTATAATATTTTAATTGCACACTAATAAACGGCTTATTATCTATTTCGGTTTTTTCGCACCCCATAAGATAACCCTCTGAGATTAAAACATTTACCAATTCATGCTTTAATTTAGAATGAGGCACATGAACGAAATCTTTTCCTCTCATAAGGCCGTTTCTAATTCTAGTTAAACAATCTGATATAGGATCTTGAAAACTCATAATATTACCAACTTGATTTTACTAAACCAGGAATATCGCCTCTCATTGCAGCTTCTCTTAATTTGATCCGGCTTAAGCCAAACTTTCTATAGACTGCATGAGGTCTTCCTGTGACTTGACATCTTCTTACTACTCTTGAGGGACTTGCATTTCTCGGCAATTGCTGGAACTTAACTCGAGCTTCATATCTTTCTTCGCTTGAAAGATTCATATCATACATTGCCTTTTTAAGTTTTATTCTCTTTTCAGCAAACTTAGCAACAGTTTTAATTCTTTTGACTTCTCTAGCTATCATTGATTTTTTTGCCATAATGTTACCTACTCTTTAAATGGAAAATTAAAAGCTTTAAGTAAAGCTTTTGCATGTTCTGTTGTATTTGCAGATGTATTTATACATACATCCATTCCCCTTATGTTATCAATATTGTCATAATTGATTTCAGGAAAAATAATTTGCTCTTTAATACCAAAACTATAATTACCTTGCTGGTCAAATGATTTGTTGCTTAGTCCCCTAAAATCTCTTTCTCTAGGAATTGCAATTATGATTAATCTTTCAATAAAATCATACATTTTTTTTCCTCTAAGCGTTACCTTGCACCCTAAAGGCCAACCTTCTCTAATTTTAAAACTTGCAACTGATTTTCGAGCTCTTGTTGTAACAGGTTTTTGTCCCGATATAACTGTTAAATTGTCTAAAGCAGACTCTAAATGCTTCTTATCTGTAGATGCTTCTCCAACACCCATATTTATAACTACCTTAGTTAATTTAGGAACAGCCATTATATTTTTTATACCAAGCTCTTCTTTTAAAGCTGGTCTAAGCTCTTTGTTATATTTTTCTTGTAAATTAGCCATTATTATTTAATTTCCTTGCCATCCGATTTATATAATCGAATCTTTTTACCATTTTTATCATTTGAGTAAGAAATTTTATCTTTTGTTTTCTTTTTAGGATTCCATATAGCAAGATTAGATAAAGATATAGCTGCTTCCCTTTCAACAACACCTCCTGTAATTCCCATTTCAGGATTTGGTCTTGTATGTTTTTTTATCATATTTATTCCAGTTACAATGCCTTTATTTTTATTTTTATTGATTTCACGAAGTGTTCCCTTTTTTCCAATATCTTTTCCCGCAACAACTATTACTTCATCGCCGTCTCTTAATTTTGTAGGTATTGCGTTCTTTTTCATCTTATAAAACCTCTGGAGCTAATGATAAAATTTTCATATGCTTGCCTTCTCTTAACTCTCTTGTAACTGGTCCAAAAACTCTTGTACCAATTGGAGCTTTTTGTGCATTTATTAAAACTGCAGCATTTTCATCAAATTTAATTAATGAGCCATCCCTTCTACGAACACCTTTTTTTGTTCTAACAATAAGTGCGTCAACAACCTGACCTTTTTTTACTTTGCCAGTTGGAATGGCTTCACGAACAGCAACTTTTATAATATCTCCAATATTTGCATATCTTCTTTTTGAGCCGCCAAGTACTTTTATACACATAACGCTCCTGGCACCACTATTATCAGCAATTTTTAAAAGTGATTGCATCTGTATCATTGCTCGTCTCCCACTGAGTTAATCTTCGAATTAGCATTAGATACCAATATCCATGTTTTGGTTTTAGAAATTGGTCTACACTCTTTTATAGAAACGATATCGCCTATTGATGCCAAATTTTCTTCATCATGAGCATGGACCTTTGTTGCTCTTTTTATAACTTTTCCATACAAAGGATGCTTAACTTTCCTTTCTACTTTAACCGTAATAGTTTTGTTACCTTTATTGCTAGTAACTACTCCTGTTAATACTCTTGGATTGGTTGATTCCATTATTCTTTATCCTTTAGTTTAAATTCATTTATGAGCGTTTTTATCAAAGCTATCTTTCTTCTAATTTTTTTTAATTCGCTAGTCTCGTTTAGCTGTCCAGTTCTATGTTTTATTCTCAAACCAAATTGAGCCTCTCTTACTACCAAAAGTTCTGCATTTAGCTGATCTAAATTTTTTTTCCTAAGATTTGCTAACTCTTTGCTCATTTGCTTATATATCCTTTTTAATAAAGTGAGTTTTTATTGGTAATTTTGCGGATGCTAGTCTGAATGCCTCTCGTGCCAATTCTTCTTCAACGCCAGCCATTTCAAACATTATCTTTCCTGGTTGCACTAATGCCACCCAATATTCAACATTGCCTTTACCTTTTCCCATTCTTACCTCTAAAGGTTTTTTAGTTATAGGTTTATCAGGAAAAATTCGTATCCAAATATTTCCACCTCTTTTGATATATCTTGTCATTGCACGCCTAGCCGCTTCTATTTGTCTTGCAGTTATTCTTCCTCTATCAGAAGCCACCAGACCAAATCTACCAAAAGCAATAGTATTCCCATTTTGCGCTAAACCTCTATTTCGGCCCTTGTGCATTTTTCTAAATTTTGTTTGTTTAGGTTGCAACATAATATTTATCCAGATAATTTTTCTTTTTTGTAAGGATCTTCTGTAATCTCACCTTTATAAACCCAAACTTTTACACCAATAATTCCATAAGTTGTAAGAGCTTCAGCAGTTCCATAATCTATATCAGCTCTCAATGTGTGTAATGGGACTCTTCCTTCTCTATACCATTCTGTTCTTGCAATTTCTGCACCATTTAATCTACCCGATACCTCAATACGTACTCCTTTTGCGCTTTGCCTAAGCGCACTTTGCACTGTTCGCTTCATCGCTCTTCTAAACATAACTCTTTTTTCAAGCTGTTGTGCGACTCCTTCAGCAAGAATTTTTGCATCAAGATCTGGTTTTTTTACTTCTTTTATATTAATTTGTGCTGTTCCTTTAACAATTTTCTCTACAGCTTTTTTTATGTTATCTATCTCTTCCCCTCTCTTTCCAATGATAATACCGGGTCTAGATGTATGAATATTTACAATAAAATCTTCAGCATTTCTTTCCAACTCGACTTTGCTTATTGAAGAATTTTTCAATTTATTATTAAGATAATTTCTCACTTTTAAGTCCTGAATTAGATAGTTGGAAAAATCTTTTCCCTTTGCATACCAATTAGCATTTTGTTTTTTTGAAACTCCTAATCTAAAACCATTAGGATTAACTTTCTGTCCCATTATGTATCTCCCTCGGTCAAAATAATCTCAATATGGCATGTTGGCTTTATAATTCTGTCAGCTCTTCCTCTTGCCCTCGCTTTCATTCTTTTAAATCTCATTCCTTGATTAACAATAATTGTCTTGACTAATAAATTATCAATATCTAGATTATTATTATTCTCAGCGTTAGCTATTGCAGACTCTAATAATTTCTTAATAACAGATGCGCCTTTTTGTTTATTAAATGTTAAGAAATCCATAGCTATATCGACTTTTTTACCTCTAATTTGATCTGCAACTAGTGCAGCTTTCTGAGGAGAAAGTCTTGTTCCTTTTAGATATGCTCTAGTCTCCATGCTTACCCCTTTCTATCTCCTGAATGTAATTTGAAAGTTCTAGTCATTGCAAATTCACCAAGTTTATGTCCAACCATATCCTCATTAATAAAGACTGGTACATGTTGTCTTCCATTATGTACAGATATTGTTAACCCAACCATTGATGGTATTATCATTGATCTTCTAGACCATGTTTTAATTGGTTTCTTATCATTATTTGCTATTGCAGCATCAACTTTCTTTGATAAAGATAAATCAACAAATGGTCCTTTTTTAAGAGATCTAGGCATAATTATTTTTTACCTCGTCTTCGAATAATTAAATTATCAGTTCTTTGATTTTTACGGGTTTTGTAACCTTTAGTTGGAACACCCCATGGAGTTGATGGATGTCTTCCTCCTGAAGTTCTTCCTTCACCTCCCCCGTGAGGATGATCAACTGGATTCATGGCTACCCCTCTGACAGTTGGTCGAACTCCCCGCCATCTTTTAGCACCTGCTTTTCCAAATGACCTTAGATTATTTTCTTGATTTGAAACGGTTCCTAGAGTAGCTCTACACTCCCAAAGAACTTTTCTTGTTTCTCCAGATTGAAGTCTTAATGTTGCATATATTCCTTCTTTTGCAACCAATCTAGCAGATGTTCCAGCACTTCTTGCAAGCTGTGCACCTTTTAAAGGTTTTAATTCTATACAATGTACATTGCTTCCTAATGGAATATCCTTCAATTTCATAGAATTTCCAACTTTGATTTCACAATTATCTGAAGAAATTACTTGATCACCAACTTTTAATTTTGATGGTGCGATTATATATCTTCTTTCTCCATCCAGGTATTTAAGTAAAGCAATATGCGCAGATCTATTAGGATCATATTCAATTCTTTCAACAGTTGCAGGAACATCAAATTTATTTCTTTTAAAATCAATAATTCTGTAATGTTGTTTATGGCCTCCCCCTTGATGTCTCACTGTTATACGACCATTATTATTTCTTCCGCCTCTTTTAGATTTTGATTCTAATAACTGTTTATGAGGCTTGCCTTTATACAAATCAGACTTAACTGAAATAAGACCTCGTCTTCCAGGGCTTGTTGGTTTAGATTTAACAATAGCCATTAGTTAATTCCCTCAAATTGAATGTTTGAATCTTCACTAATTGAAACAAAAGCTTTTTTATAATTTGATCTCTTGTATAAACCAAACCTATTTCTCTTTTGTTTACCCTTAACAATCGAAGTAGTAACGTTTAAAACTTTAACTTTAAATAATTTTTCAACTGACTGTTTAATTTCTCTTTTTGTAGCTGATAAATCTACTTTAAAAACAACTTGCTTCATATTCTCATTTAGTTCAGCCGTTTGTTCGGTAATAATTGGAGCTTTAATGATGGTATAGAGTTTTTCTTTATCCATTTATCCACTCCTCTATTTTTTTTAGAGCATCACTTGTAACAGCAACTTTTTGAGGTTTAATTAAATTAACAGGATTAATCTCTCTTACACTAATAACATCAACATTAGGAATATTTCTAGCAGAGAGATATAAATTCATATCCAATTCATCAGTAATAATCAATACTTTGCTCAAAGAAAACTCTTTTAAAAAACTAGCGATCTCTTTAGTTTTTGGTTTTTCTAGTACCGGTTGCTCTATTGCAACTAATCTATTTTGTCTGACCAGTTCTGAAAAAATAGACCTTATTGCTGCTCTGTACATTTTTTTGTTTATCTTCTTTGTATATTTTCTTGGCCTTGAGGCAAAAGTTACTCCACCTCCTCTCCAAAGCGGACTTCTAATTGTTCCTGCCCTAGCTCTTCCAGTACCTTTTTGTCTATACGGCTTTTTACCTCCGCCTCTAACTTCAGATCTATTTTTTTGTTTTGCGCTTCCTTGTCTTGATGATGCCATAAAACTAACAACAGCTTGATGAACAAGTGTTTCATTGAACTCATTACTAAATAACTCTTTTGAAACAGATATATCCTTATTTTTTGTATTTGATAAAAGCTCTATCTTCATGATTTCTTAACTGATGGTTTTATCTTTAACTGTGATCCGTTATATCCAGGAACACTCCCTTTAATATAAAGAAGGTTATTCTCAACATCCATATTTACAATCTTTAAACTCTGAACAGTTTTCTTTGCATTTCCCATATGTCCTGACATCTTTTTACCTTTCCAGACTCTTCCAGGGGTTTGGCATTGTCCAATTGAGCCGTGTGCTCTATGCGCAAGAGAATTGCCATGAGTGGCATCTTGCATAGAAAAATTATGTCTTTTAATTACGCCGGCATAGCCTTTTCCTTTAGATGTCCCTGTGATATCTACATACTGTCCTACAGTGAAGATTTCAGCTGTAAGGTGTGATCCAATCTCTATATTTTCTTCATCATCTTCAGTTCTAAATTCAACTAAAGAACCTGGATTTATTGCTGCTTTTTTAAAAAATTCTTTCTGAGATTTATTTAGGTTATTCGATTTCTTGTTTTTTGAAACAACTAACGCGCTATAACCATTTTTTTCTTTGGTTTTTATGTCTGCAACAAAGTTACCACAAACAGAAATCGCAGTTACAGGAATAGACTCACCATCTTCAAGAAAAAGACGTGACATACCAGATTTTGTTCCTATTAAGCCTATGCTCAATTTAATCTCCTTTTACGGGGCTTTAAACCCTCTATGGCCGCATTCGCGTTAAAATTTTATTGTCCTAAGCTAATTTGTACATCCACCCCTGAAGATAGATCTAGTTTCATTAACGCATCAACTGTTTTATCAGTTGGTTTGACAATATCCATTAATCTTTTATATGTAACAATTTCGTATTGATCTCTTGCGTCCTTATCTTTATGAGGTGAAATCAATACAGTTGTTCTCTCCTTTTTTACTGGTAAAGGTATTGGTCCATTTATTACTGCTCCAGTTTTTTTAACGGTTTCAACAATTAATTTTGCTGAAGCATCTATAAGTCTATAATCAAAAGCCTTTAATCTTATTCTTATTGACTGATTTTCCATATACCCAAACCCTGTTTATTTAACATATTGCAAAACGCAAAATGTGGCGTATTCTAAGCTTCTAATGGCAAAACTGTCAACTTAATTAAACAAGTTTTTTTTAATACAATTAAGAAGACTTTAACTGTTCTGCAATATTGCTTGGAACTTCACCATATTTGGTAAATTCCATTGTAAATGTTGCTCTACCCTGTGTTTGAGACCTTAAATCTGTTGCATATCCAAACATTTCAGCTAGAGGGACTTCCGATGATACTTCTTTACCAGATGTTATATCTTCCATGCCTAAAATTATGCCTCTTCTTCTATTTAAATCACCGACAACATCACCCATGTGCTCTTCTGGTGTAACTACAACAACTTTCATTATTGGCTCAAGAACAGCAGGTTTTGCTTTTGAAGCTCCCTCTTTAAGGGCCATAGAACCAGCAATCTTAAATGCCATTTCATTTGAGTCTACATCATGAAAAGATCCATCATAAAGAGTAGCTCTAAGTGCCAACAAAGGATATCCGGCTATAACTCCATTTTGCATTTGTTCTTGTATGCCCTTATTAACTGCTGGTATGTATTCTTTTGGGATCACTCCTCCTACAATTTTATCAACAAACTCATATTCATCATCAAGGCCCAATGGTTCAAGCTTTAACCAAACATGACCATATTGACCTTTACCACCGCTTTGTCTTACAAACTTCCCTTCAACTTCTACCGTATCCTTGATTGTTTCTCTATAGGCCACTTGTGGTTTTCCAATATTTGCTTCTACTGAAAACTCCCTTTTCATTCTATCCACGAGAACATCCAAATGAAGCTCTCCCATCCCAGATATAATTGTTTGTCCCGACTCTTCGTCACTTGCTACTCTAAAAGATGGATCTTCTTGTGCCAGTTTTCCCAAGGCTAATGACATTTTTTCCTGATCTTGTTTAGATTTAGGTTCTACTGCAACTGATATAACGGGTTCAGGAAAATCCATTTTTTCAAGCACAATAGGTTTATTAGTGTCTGATAGAGTATCCCCAGTAGTTATGTCTTTTAATCCGATACATGCAGCAATATCTCCGGCTCTTACTTCTTTAATCTCTTCCCTATTGTTTGAATGCATCTGAACCATACGCCCAACTCTTTCTTTTTTCGACTTTGTAGTATTCATAACACCATCGCCAACACTTAGAACACCAGAATATACTCTTATAAAAGTCAAAGTACCCACAAAAGGATCTGTTGCTATTTTAAAAGCTAATGCAGAAAATGGCTCTTCATCAGATGATTTCCTAGATTCAGCAACTTCCTCTTCATCGCTATTATTAGGAATAATTCCCTCAATTGCTTTTACCTCATCAGGAGCTGGTAGAAAATCTATTACAGCATCTAAAACAGCCTGAACACCTTTGTTTTTGAATGCAGAACCACATAACGCCAAAATAATCTCATTTGATAAAGACCTAATCCTTAATCCTTCTTTAATCTGGTCTACTGTTAAGTCACCGGATTCTAAATATGCCTCCATTAGTTCTTCATTTGCCTCTGCAGCAGCTTCTAACATTTCTTCACGCAATTTCTGACATTTATCTATCAAATCAGCTGGAACTTCTTTAGAGTCAAAAGTAAGACCTTGATCTTCTTCATTCCAATATATTGCTCTCATGTTAATTAAATCTACGACTCCTTTAAAATCATCTTCGCTACCGATGTTATACTGTATTGGAACAACATTTGCCTGAAGTCTGTCTTTAATCTGCGTAATAACTTTTTCAAAATCTGCCCCAGCTCTATCCATTTTATTAACAAATACTATCCTGGGCACCTCATATCTATTTGCCTGTCTCCATACTGTTTCTGATTGAGGTTCTACGCCAGAAGTACCGCAAAATACAACAACTGCACCATCAAGTACACGCAATGATCTTTCTACTTCAATTGTAAAATCAACGTGACCAGGGGTATCTATAATATTTATTCTATGTTGAGGATATTGCTGCTCCATGCCACTCCAAAAACATGTTGTAGCTGCTGAAGTGATTGTTATACCTCGTTCTTGTTCTTGCTCCATCCAATCCATTACTGCAGCACCGTCATGAACTTCTCCAATTTTATGAGATAAGCCAGTATAAAATAACACTCTTTCGGTCGTAGTAGTTTTGCCAGCATCAACATGCGCACAAATACCAACATTTCTATATTTATTTAAAACAGTTTCTCTAGCCATAATTAATTAAGTTTTTTGTGATTAAAATCTAAAGTGAGAAAATGCTTTATTAGCTTCAGCCATTTTATGAACATCCTCACGTTTTCTATATGCTGTACCTTTTCTTTGTGAGGCATCATGCAATTCCCCTGCCAATCTGAGATCCATAGATTTTTCTGACCTTTTTCTTGCTGCATCTACTATCCACCTCATTGCCAAAGCCTGTCTTCTAGAAGGACGTATTTCAACAGGGACCTGATAATTAGCGCCACCGACTCTTCTTGATTTAACTTCAACTACTGGGCTCACCTCTTCTAAAGCCTTCATAAATACTTCTAAAGGATCTTCTTTTGTAGTTTTATTTATTTGATCAAATGCACCATATACAATTTTTTCAGCAATTGATTTCTTGCCGTCTTTCATAAGATTGTTCATAAATTTAGCAAGTATGACATCTTTGTACTTTGGATCTGGTAGTACTTTTCTTTTTTCAGGGCTTCTTCTTCTTGGCATTATTACTTTCCTTTTTTTGCCCCATATTTTGATCGACGTTGTTTTCTTCCAGCAACTCCAGATGTATCGAGAGTACCTCTCACAGTGTGATATCGAACACCAGGTAAATCTTTTACTCTTCCACCTCTAATTAATACTAAGGAATGTTCTTGGAGATTGTGACCCTCACCGCCAATATAAGATGTAACTTCATATCCACTAGTTAATCTAACCCTGCAAACTTTTCTTAAAGCTGAATTTGGCTTTTTTGGAGTTGTTGTGTAAACACGTGTACATACTCCTCTTCTTTGTGGGCAAGCATCTAAAGCAGGAACATCGGTCTTTTTAACCTTTGGTTTCCTTGATTTTTTTATTAACTGGTTAACTGTAGCCATATTATTTATTATTTGCCGCGAATTTTATATACCATAAGGTTATTGGTCAACATTATCTTCCTCATTTTCCATTAATTGTTCTCTTAAAGCAGCATCAATGTCATCTGCTGTTAATGTACTATCATCAGATTCGCCTTGAATTTTATTTCTTAGTTTGTCATGAAATTCCATACCAGTGCCAGCAGGTATAAGTCTGCCGACAACAACATTTTCTTTTAAGCCACGGAGCTGATCTTTCTTACCGGTTACTGCTGCTTCAGTTAACACTCTAGTTGTTTCTTGAAAAGATGCGGCTGAAATGAATGAATCAGTTGCTAAAGAAGCCTTCGTGATACCAAGCAGAACTCTTTCATATTCTGCAGGATTCTTCCCGTCAGACTCTGCTTTAGCATTTTCTTCTTTCAGATCAGCATAACTTACTTGATCACCCTGTATAAATTTAGTATCGCCCCCGTCTGTTACTAAAGCTTTTCTTAGCATTTGCCTAAGAATTGTTTCTATATGCTTATCATTGATAGATACTCCTTGAAGCCTATATACGTCCTGTATTTCATTGACTATAAAGTTTGTCAATTCGGGTATACCTTTTAATCTCAAAATATCATGAGGACTTAGGGGCCCTTCTGAGATTACATCACCTTTATGAACTCTTTCACCCTCAAAAACATTTAAAGTTCTGTGTTTAGGTATTAACATTTCAGTATTTTGAGATTTTTTAGTTGCGCCCTCAGGAGTGATTACAAGTCTCACCTTTCCTTTAGTTTCTTTTCCAAATGAAATTACTCCTGTTTGCTCAGCTAAAACCGCAGCATCTTTTGGAGTTCTTGCTTCAAATAAATCAGCAACTCTTGGCAGTCCTCCAGTAATATCCTTTGTTTTCGATGCAACAAGCGGCATTCTAGCAACAACTTCACCTGCATGAATTTTTTGTCCATTTGATAAGTTTACAAGTCCTCCTGCAGGAATTGGGTATATCGCAGGCTGTTTATAATTTCCGATTAAGACAGGTTTGCCTTTTGAGTCTACTATTTCAATTGTTGGACTCATATCTCGACCAGCTGATGGTCTATCTGCAACTTCAATAATCTCGATGCTTGATAAACCAGTGAGTTCATCGAGTTGCTCTCTTACAGTCACTCCATCTTCAATATCTATAAATTTAACTTTGCCTGAAGCTTCAGAGATTATTGGTCGAGTATATGGATCCCATGAAGCAATTTTTATTCCATCAGATAAGTTTGCAGAATTTTTTACTTCCAATACCGCTCCATAAGGCACTTTATACTGTTCTGTTATCTTGCCATTGGCGTCTGTAATTGTGCACATTGCATTACGAGAAACTACTACCTCAAGTTTGTCTTTATTTTTTACTGTTTTGATATCTTCTGAAAATGAAACAACACCTGGATTTTTATTAAAAATAGCATTATCTTCAGAAGAACTTGATGCAGCTCCACCAATATGAAAAGTTCTCATTGTTAATTGAGTTCCTGGTTCACCAATTGATTGTGCAGCAACAACTCCAACGGCTTCTCCTCTATGAACTAAATGACCTCTAGCTAAATCTCTACCATAACATTTAGCACATACTCCAATAGGAGCATCACATGTCATAGGAGATCTAATCTTTAAACTTGATAGATTTAGTTCACTGATAACATCAAGTGCATCTTCATCGAGCATTGTATTGATAGGGAATAATTCATTGCCATCGGAATCAAATATAGGCTCAGCAATAACTCTACCAAGAATTCTATCTGTAAGAGCTTGAATAATTTCTCCTCCATCAATGATTGATGTAACAGTTATGGATTCAGCTGTTCCACAATCATCAATATTTATTACAGAGTCCATAGAGACATCACATAACCTTCTTGTTAAATATCCTGAATTTGCAGTTTTTAGTGCAGTATCAGCAAGACCTTTTCTTGCGCCATGGGTCGATATAAAGTACTGCAATACTGACAATCCTTCTCTAAAGTTTGCGGTAATAGGAGTTTCAATAATGGACCCATCAGGTTTAGACATTAATCCACGCATTCCTGAAAGTTGTCTAATTTGAGCTGGAGACCCTCTGGCTCCTGAGTCTGCATAAATATATACAGAGTTAAATGAAGATTGATCTATCTCCTCACCATCTGGAGTTGAAACACTCTCTATGCTTATTTTCTCCATCATAGCTTTAGCGACTTGCTCATTAGCACGTGACCAAATATCTATGATTTTGTTATACCTTTCGCCTCTTGTAACAAGACCAGAGTCAAATTGTTTTTCTATAGCTTTTACTTCTTTTTCTGATAAATCAATAATTTTTGCCTTTTCTTTAGGAATAACAAAATCATTCACTCCTATAGAGGAACCAGATTTTGTAGAGAAATCAAAACCTAAATACATTAACTGATCAGCAAATATGACAGTCTTCTTAAGTCCAGCTTTTCTGTATGAAATGTCTATTAGCTTTGACACAGCCTTTTTATTTAAGACTTGATTAATGTTTTCAAACCCAACTTCTTTAGGAGTTATTCTCCAAATGAGTACTCTACCCACAGTAGTTTCTTCTATAGATGTTTCTTCATCATTCTTCTGAATTCTGACCTTAATTGGAGAGTGCACTTCTAAACTTTCAGTTTCAAATGCTCTAAGAACTTCATCAGCATTACTAAAAACTCTACCTTTACCTATTGCATTTGCATTGTCTCTGGTCATGTAATACAAGCCTAAAACAACATCTTGCGTAGGGTTAATAATAGGTGAACCGTCAGCAGGAGAAAGTATATTATTTGTTGACATCATTAATGCTCTTGACTCAAGCTGCGCTTCAAGGGTTAAAGGTACATGGACTGCCATTTGATCGCCATCAAAATCAGCGTTAAATGCAACACATACTAGTGGGTGAAGTTGAATTGCTTTGCCTTCGATTAATTTTGGTTCAAAAGCTTGTAATCCCAATCTATGTAATGTTGGTGCTCTGTTAAGTAAAACTGGATGTTCTCTTATTACTTCCTCTAAAACTTCCCAAACTTCTGGAGTTTCTCTTTCTACTAATTTTTTTGCAGCCTTGATAGTTGTAGCTAATTCTCTATTTTCAAGTTTTCCATATACAAAAGGTTTAAATAATTCAAGAGCCATTTTTTTTGGAAGGCCGCATTGATGTAACTTTAAATTTGGACCTGCAACTATTACAGACCTTCCTGAATAGTCAACTCTTTTACCAAGCAAATTTTGTCTAAATCTCCCGCCTTTACCTTTAATCATATCTGCCAAAGATTTGAGCGGTCTTTTATTTGTACCAGTTATTACTCTTCCTCTTCTTCCGTTATCTAGCAAAGCATCTACTGATTCTTGGAGCATTCTTTTTTCGTTTCTAACTATGATGTCTGGAGCATTTAACTCAAGCAATCTCTTAAGCCTGTTGTTTCTATTTATAACTCTTCTATATAAATCGTTAAGATCAGAAGTTGCAAATCTACCGCCTTCTAACGGAACTAAAGGTCTTAAATCAGGGGGTAAAACAGGCAAAACATTCATAATCATCCATTCAGGTTTATTGCCTGAGTCTTTAAATGCTTCTAATAACTTTAACCTTTTTGATAACTTCTTTAGTTTAGTTTCTGAATTAGTTTGTGGGATTTCTTCTCTTATTATTCGTATTTCATCGTCTATATCTAATTCTTCCAAAAGCTCTTGAACTGCTTCAGCTCCCATTCCTGCTGAAAATTCATCACCAAATTGTTCATATTGCTCTACCCATTCATCTTCAGTCAGTATTTCACCTTTTTCTAATGTAGTTAAGCCAGGATCTGTAACTATATAGCTTTCAAAGTAGAGAACTCTTTCTATTTCACGCAATGTAACATTTAATAAAAGACCTATTCTTGATGGAAGAGATTTTAAAAACCATATATGAGCAACTGGTGCTGCTAAATCAATATGTCCCATTCGCTCTCTTCTAAACTTTGCTAACGTAACTTCAACACCACATTTTTCACAGACAACACCTCTATGCTTCATTCTTTTGTATTTGCCGCATATGCATTCATAATCTTTAACTGGTCCAAAAATTTTTGCACAAAACAAACCATCTCTTTCAGGCTTAAAAGTTCTATAATTAATTGTTTCTGGCTTTTTAACTTCGCCAAATGACCATGACTTAATTACTTGTGGAGAAGCAAGTCCAGCTGAAATAGTTGTAAAATCTTCTTGTGAAGTTTTAAGACCTTTTAATAAATCTTTCAATTTTTTCTCCTAATTATCTAAATCTAGTTCAATATTAATACCAAGTGACTTAATTTCTTTACTCAAGACATTAAATGACTCAGGAACGTTTGCATCCATCTGATATGTTCCGTCAACTATGTTTTTGTACATTTTCGTTCTACCAGAAACATCATCAGATTTAACGGTTAGCATTTCTTGTAAAGTATATGATGCACCATATGCCTCGAGAGCCCAGACTTCCATTTCTCCAAATCTTTGCCCTCCAAATTGCGCCTTACCACCTAGAGGTTGTTGGGTAACAAGACTATAAGAACCTGTGGAACGTGCATGCATTTTATCATCAACCAAATGATTTAATTTAATCATATACATATATCCAACAGTTACTGGTCTATCAAATTTTGTGCCTGTTCTGCCATCAAATAATGTTATTTGCCCTGACTCTGGAAGATCTGCCATTTTTAATAAATCTTTTATTTCGCTTTCTTTGGCGCCATCGAATACAGGTGTAGCAATAGGAAGACCATCTCTCAAATTTTCAGCAAGCTCAAGAATTTCTGAATTATTAAAAGATTCTATGCTTTCCTTATTAGAAGCATTTTTATTGTATAGAGTATCAAGATATGATTTTAATTCAGCTGGTTTTTTATTCTCTTTTAGCATTGAATCAATCTTCTTACCTATACCTTTAGCGGCATATCCCATGTGGGTTTCTAAAATTTGTCCTACATTCATCCTTGAAGGAACGCCTAGCGGATTAAGAACAATATCAACTGGATTTCCTTCATTATCGTAAGGCATATCTTCAACTGGCATAATTTCTGATATTACACCTTTATTACCATGCCTTCCCGCCATCTTATCTCCGGGTTGAATTCTTCTTTTTATTGCTAAATAAACCTTTACGATTTTAATAACTCCTGGAGCAAGGTCATGACCTCTAGTAATTTTTGAACTCTTTTCTTGGAATCTAGCTTTGATATCTTTTATATAGTCTTTATATAAAACTTCAGTTTCTTCTATGGTTGCATTAATACTTTCTTCACTGGTTCTAATTGAAAAAATGTCATTAAGTTTAAGTGAGTTAAGTTTTTCTGGAGACAACAACTCTCCTTTTTTGATATCGTTTCCTTTTATGGCTTTTTTAGATTTTAGAAGATCACATAACCTGGTTTTAGTAGCTTGTTCAACAACAGAGGCCTCATCATCTGCATCTTTCTTTGATTGATCTAAATGATTTTGTTCAATCGACAATGTTCTCTCATCTTTTTCAACTCCATCTCTTGTAAACACCTCAACTCCAATCACTGTTCCTTTAGAACTAGATCTTTGGGATGTATCTTTTACATCAGATGCTTTTTCTCCAAAAATTGCTCTAAGGAGTTTTTCTTCTGGAGATAATTGAGTTTCTCCTTTTGGCGTGATCTTGCCTACTAAAATATCACCTGGCTCAACCTCTGCTCCAACATAAACAATTCCACAATCATCTAATTTATTTAAAGACCCTTCACCAACATTTGGAATATCCGCTGTTATTTCTTCAGAACCTAATTTTGTATCTCTTGCTATACATACTATTTCTTGAATATGAATAGAAGTAAATCTGTCTTCCCTTGCAACTTTTTCTGATATTAATATTGAGTCTTCAAAGTTATAACCATTCCAGGGCATAAAGGCGATTCTTATATTTTGACCTAAAGCTAATTCACCATTATCCACTGAAGGGCCATCAGCTAAAATATCTCCAGCTTTCACTATGTCCCCAGCTTTTACTATTGGGCGTTGGTTTATACAAGTATTTTGATTTGATCTTGTGTATTTAATTAAATTATATACATCTGATGCTGTTTTTGATTTTTTATCAGTAACACGAACTACAATTCTAGATGCGTCAACACTTTCTACAACACCAGAGTTTAAGGCAACTATACAAACCCCAGAATCTCTTGCAACAACAGTTTCTAGACCAGTTCCAACCAATGGTTTTTCAGCCCTTAATACAGGAACTGCTTGTCTTTGCATATTAGACCCCATTAATGCTCTATTGGCATCGTCATGTTCCAAAAATGGAATCAAAGATGCCGCAATTGAAACAACTTGTTGAGGTGAAACATCCATAAGATCAATTCTTTCAGGAGACATTAATTCAAATTCATTCGCATGTCTCACAGCAACTAAATCATCAACAAATTTATTATTTTTATCTAACATCACATTTGCCTGAGCAATTACATGTTCAGCTTCATCAATTGCTGAGAGGTAAATAATTTCATCAGTAACCTTTCCATTAGTTACTTTTCTATATGGAGTTTCAATAAATCCAAATTCATTTGTTCTAGAATATGATGCAAAAGAATTTATTAGTCCAATATTTGGTCCTTCTGGTGTTTCAATAGGGCAAACTCTTCCGTAATGAGTTGGATGGACATCTCTGACTTCAAATCCTGCTCTTTCTCTTGTTAGTCCTCCTGGCCCAAGCGCAGATACTCTCCTTTTATGTGTAATTTCAGATAACGGATTATTTTGATCCATAAATTGTGATAATTGACTTGAACCAAAAAATTCTTTGATCGCCGCTGTAACCGGCTTTGCGTTGATCAAATCTTGTGGTCCCAATTCGTCTGCTTCTGCCATGCTCAATCTTTCTCTAACAGCTCTTTCAACCCTTATAAGACCAACTCTAAACTGATTAGCTGTCATTTCGCCAACAGATCTAACTCTTCTATTGCCCAAATGATCTATATCATCAACAATATCATGACCGTCACGAATACTAACTATTCCTTTCATGACCTCTATAATGTCTTTCTTGTCTAGGATATGGGGATTATCTTTTTTTTCATCTAATTTAAGCCTTCTATTAAACTTCATTCTACCTACTTCAGATAAATCATATCTTTCTTCATTAAAAAATAGGTTTTCAAATAAAGTTTCTGCAGAGTCCTTTGTAGGCGGCTCGCCTGGTCTCATCATTCTGTATATTTCAATTAAAGCTTCGAGTTTATTTTTTGTTGGATCAGCTTTAAGAGTGTTAGAAATATATGGACCTTTATCTAATTCATTAATGTATAAACATTTAATTTCTTTAATTTGATTTTTTTTAATTTCCTGCAGTACATCATCATCGATTTCAGTATTAGCTGAGAATAAAACTTCTCCGGTTTCTTGATCAAAAATATCTTTAGATAAGACCTTACCTATTATGAATTCCTCAGGTAATGTTAGTTCAGATATTTTGGCATTTGTGAGATCTTTAATATATCTTGCTGTAATTCTCTTGCCAGCTGGAACATAGACCTTGCTTTTTGCTTTAATATCAACTGAATAAGTCTCTCCTCGCAATCTTTCTGGAACAAGAGCAGTTTTAACTGAATTTTTTTCTAAGGTAAATAAATCTTCTTCATAAAACTCTGAAAGTATTTCTTCCGTATTCATATCGAGAGCTCTTAACATTATAGTAGCTGGTATTTTTCTTCTTCTATCAATTCTGCTAAATAAAATATCTTTTGGATCAAATTCAAAATCCAACCATGAGCCCCTGTATGGAATTATTCTTGCAGAATATAAAACTTTACCAGAAGAATGAGTTTTACCTTTATCATGATCATAAAAAACTCCAGGCGATCTATGAAGTTGGGAAACTACAACCCTTTCAGTTCCGTTAATAATAAAAGATGCATCTTCTGTCATAAGAGGTACTTCTCCCATAAAAACTGTACCCTCTTTAATATCTTTAACTTCTTTAAAGTTGGACTCTCTATCAAAAAGCACTAATTTAACTTTTATGTGAAGAGGTGCCGAATATGATAATCCCTGTATAAGACATTCTTGAACATCATATGTATTTTTTCCGAGCTCATACGACACATATTCAAGTGCAGCATTACCAGATACACTCCTTATAGGAAACAAAGACTGAAAAACATCTTCCAGTCCTTGTTTTTTTCTTTTATCTGGACTTACATTAGCTTGAAGAAAATCAGCATAAGATTTAGTCTGAGTCTCTACTAAATTTGGTAAATCCATTACTTTTGCAAAGGTACCAAAGTTCTTTCTTATTCTTTTCTTTTCTGTATAGCTATATGTCATATATGAGTCCCGTTTAGTTAATAATTTAATTTAGTTTTACTTCAGTTCTCCTGTTGCTCCAGCTTCGGTGAGTTGCGCTAACATTTGCTCAGCCTCATCTTTCTTAACACCTTCTTTTAATGTGCTAGGAGCTCCATCAACCATATCTTTAGCTTCTTTTAATCCAAGACCAGTAATTGCTCTTACTGCTTTTATAACCTGGACTTTTTGATCTCCTACTGCAGAAAGAACTACATCAAATGCATCTTTCTCTTCTGCTGCAGCAGCATCGCCTTCTCCTGAAGCTGCAGCTGGTGCTGCCGCAACCGCAGCAGCTGCTGTTACACCAAATTTTTCTTCAATTGCTGAAATCAAATCAACTAGATCCATTACAGACATCTCTTCAATTGCTTTTAAAATATCATCTTTATTAGTTGCCATTTTTTTTCTCCTTATAATTTAGGCTTTCGCCTCCTTTTTGTCTCGAACTGCACTTAAAACTCTAGCTAGCTTGCTTGGTACTTCATTTAATAAAGTTGCAAACTTGCCAACAGGAGCTTGTAAAACATTTGCAATAAGTCCATATGCCTCTTCCTTAGAAGGAAGTTTAGCCAAAATATCAATCTGACTTCCATCTAATAATTGTCCCTCAACAACCAGTGCTTTAATTTCAAGATCATCGAAATTCTTAGCATATGTTTTGAGCAATTTAGCTGCTGCACCTGGTTCCTCAAATGAAAAAGCAAACAACGAAGGACCAAATAAAACTTCATCAGAACATCCAAAATCAGTTCCCTCAAAAGCTAACTTAGCTAATGAATTTTTAATAACCTGAATATGGATTCCAGATTGATTAGCTTTGGTTCTGATTTCCGATAGCTCTGAAACTTTTAAGCCTCTTGCATCAGAAATAACTAAAGAAGAAGCATTAGATGCAACCTCTTTAACTTCCTTGACTATTTTTTCCTTTTCAATTTTAGATAATGCCACTGCAATTCTCCAATATTAAGCCTTTCGGCAATTTAGCGACAAATTGTAAAATTACAATTTGAACACCACCTACGTAGGCAATTAAGTATTTCTACACCTACGGTCTTTGACGGCTGCGTAAAAACGCAACTATCTAGTTTTACATTTCTGTAAAACTAAAACTTATACCAGCTCACCAGGATTAATTTTTATCCCTGGTCCCATAGTGCTACTAATAGCAATATTTCCTATATAAACACCTTTTGCAGATGCTGGTTTTAATTTTTTTAACTCTTCAAGTAATGCAGAAGCATTTGCTTTTATCATGCCTTCATCAAAGGATACTTTTCCAATGCTTCCATGAATAATTCCATTTTTATCTGTTCTAAATCTTACTTGTCCAGCCTTTACATTTTTAATGGCAGTTTCAACATCATCAGAAACTGTTCCAGTTTTTGGATTGGGCATAAGGCCCTTAGGTCCTAGCACTTGACCCAATTTACCCACCACCTTCATTGCTGCATTTGATGAAATAACCACATCAACATTAATCTCTTCTTTTTGAAATTTCTCTGCTAAATCATCCATTCCAACAAAGTCTGCACCTGCTTTTTTAGCTTGACTTGCATGATCACCATCTGCAAAGACTGCAACTTTAACTTCTTTGCCAAGACTGTTAGGTAGAGTAACCGCACCTCTTACATTTTGATCAGATTTATTAGGATCAACTCCAAGTTTTACAGATATATCTATAGACTCATCAAATTTATTAGATTTAACTGATTGGATTATTTCTATTGCCTCATTAAGAGAATATATTTTTTCAGGATCTAGTTTTTCCTGTATATTTTTTTGTTTTTTAGTTACGCTACTCATAAGTCTGTTTCAACACCCATGCTTCTTGCAGTACCTGCAATAATCTTTACTGCAGCTTCTATATCATTTGCATTTAAATCGGGCTCTTTTGCTTTTGCTATATCTTCTAACTGTGCTCTTGTTAATTTACCAACTTTTTCTCTGTTGGGCTCACCACTACCTTTTTGGATATTTAAGGCTTTCCTAATTAAAACTGCTGCTGGTGGTGTCTTTACAACGAAATCAAATGTTTTATCTTCATATACATTGATAACGACTGGTAAAGGCATACCTTTTTCAGATTTTTCCGTAGCAGAATTAAAAGCATTACAAAAATCCATAATATTCAAACCGACTTGCCCAAGTGCTGGCCCAACGGGAGGGCTAGGATTTGCTCCACCTGCTGGTATTTGTAACTTCAATACATTAACTACTTTTTTTGCCATTATGTTTTCTCAATTTGCATAAAATCTAATTCTACTGGAGTTGCTCGACCTAATATTTGAACAGAAACTTTAACCATATTTCTTTCATAGTCAACGTTTTCTACTACGCCATTGAAATCATTAAAAGGTCCATCACAAACTCTAACAACTTCTCCTGGTTCGTATAATGTTTTAGGAGCTGGTGCATCTTCTCCAACCTCAATTCTATTAATAATATTATTTACATCTTCTTCAGAAATTGGGAGCGGTTTATCTCGAGTTCCTCCAACAAAACCAGAAACTCTTGGTGTAGATTGAACTAGTTGCCATGACTCATCTTCTAAATTCATTTGTATTAAAATATATCCTGGAAAAAACTTTCTTTCTGTTGTTTTTTTTGATCCACCTTTAAGTTCAACAATTTGTTCAGTTGGAATTAAGATTTCACCAAATTTTTCAGCTAAGTTATTAAGAGCTATTCTTTCTTCTAGAGCAGCTTTAACTTTTTGCTCATAGCCAGAATATGCTTGTATAACGTACCATTCCATAATCTATCCTAAAATTAACCCAATTAAAAATTGTAATAAGCGCTCTAGACCCAAGAAGAATAAACACAAGAGAACAATTGAAAAAAAAACGATCATAAAAGTTTGTGTTGTTTCCATTCTCGTTGGCCAAACAACTTTTCTGATCTCTGTTCTAGACTCCCGTATTAATTTTATTGCGTTTGATCCAAAAGAAGTAAAAGCAATTATTATTAGGCCCAAAATGAAAAGTCCTAAAACTCCAAGAACTCTATACAAAAAAGTTATTTCAACAAAGTAACTATTGCCAACTACAGCACAAGCAAAAACACCAAATGCTAATAACCATTTTAATCTATCAAGTGTTTTTGAAGTTGCAGCTTTATTCATTTTATAACACTCACTTAGTCATTCCTCATGGCAGGCCAGGAGGGAATCGAACCCCCAACCCCCGGTTTTGGAGACCGGTGCTCTACCAATTGAGCTACTGGCCTATATTTTTTTTTCATATCTTCCAAAGACAAGCAAGCCGAGACACAAGGTCTCGGCTAATTAATCTTATATTACTCTACAATTTTTGATACTACGCCAGCACCAACTGTTCTTCCGCCTTCTCTAATCGCAAATTTTAATCCTTCATCCATAGCAATAGGTGCAATTAGGGAAACAACCATTTTTATATTATCTCCTGGCATTACCATTTCAACGCCATCAGGTAACTCACATGCACCTGTTACGTCAGTAGTTCTAAAGTAAAATTGAGGTCTATAATTGTTCATAAAAGGGGTGTGTCTTCCTCCTTCATCTTTACTTAAAACATATATTTCAGCCTCAAATTTGGTATGCGGTGTTATTGAACCAGGTTTTGCAATAACTTGACCCCTTTCAACTGCTTCTCTATCTACACCTCTTAACAAAATACCACAATTCTCACCAGCTCTACCTTCGTCAAGTGATTTTCTGAACATTTCTACACCGGTGCAAGTTGTTGAAGTTGTTTCCTTGATACCAACAATCTCTAATGGGTCATTGGTATTAACAATACCTGTCTCAATTCTACCTGTTACAACTGTACCCCTTCCAGAAATAGTAAATACATCTTCAATAGGCATCAAGAAATCCCCATCTACTGGTCTTTCTGGTTCTGGTACATATGTATCTAATGTTTCAATAAGCTTTTGCACAGAAGGCACTCCGATATCAGAAGTATCACCTTCAAGAGCTTTTAATGCACTTCCAACGATGATAGGCGTATCATCACCTGGAAAATCATATTCATTTAATAATTCTCTGATTTCCATTTCGACTAGCTCAAGCATTTCTGGATCATCATTCTGATCTGCTTTATTCATATATACAACAATATATGGAACTCCAACCTGTCTTGCCAATAAAATATGCTCTCTAGTTTGAGGCATAGGCCCATCTGCTGCACTTACAACAAGAATTGCGCCATCCATTTGTGCTGCACCTGTTATCATATTTTTTACATAATCAGCGTGACCTGGGCAGTCAACGTGAGCATAGTGTCTTGCAGTTGATACATACTCCACATGAGAAGTTGCAATTGTTATTCCTCTTTCTCTTTCTTCTGGTGCATTATCAATATTTGCAAAATCAACAGCATCTCCTCCGTATACTTCAGCAGCAACTTTTGTTAAAGCAGCTGTTAGAGTTGTTTTACCATGATCAACGTGACCAACTGTACCAACGTTAACATGGGGTAAAGTTCTTTCGAATTTTTCTCTAGCCATTTTTTTGCCTCTCTAAAATTGTTAATAATGGAGCTCATAACCGGACTTGAACCGGTGACCTCTTACTTACCAAGCAAGTGCTCTACCGCTGAGCTATATGAGCCCGTTCATAAGCATCCTATTT
>MDTE01146189.1_pt1 | contig 30993 bp, 26 predicted proteins | sample 811231 | NCBI WGS metagenome assembly MDTE01 (sample SAMN05326651, study PRJNA326480) | marine metagenome | isolation source: seawater | place: Indian Ocean: Red Sea | collected 2010 | reverse complement strand
GTCTTGTTTTTTCTTAATTAGGGCAGCCCTTGCAGATTCTATATCTGGAAGATCAACTACCTGAATTTGTCCAATCATGACCGGATCGGTGGAATTTGCTTCTAATCCACCATGTTCAGAAATTAATTTTGAAGCTGAACCAAGAGCTGCGATTACCGATGGCTCTTCAACCGCCATTGGTACAACATAACGTTGATTGTTAACTATCAGATTCATGCCGAGGCCGAGCGGTAAACCCATAACCCCAACTACGTTCTCAACCATTTTATCTGCAGATTCAAGGTCTAGAGTGTGCTTACCACTTGCAAGCGATCTAAAATCACTGCTTGTTACAAGACCACGTTCGTGCACAACACGAACACGCTCCTCAACACTGAGTTTATAAAACTCAGGAATCCGCCTTAAGTCATCTTCCATTATGTAATCATCTCTACAGCCAAACCTTTCTCTGCTATTTTAAGGTCTAAAACTTTATGGTTCTTGCTAGCCTTTTTCTTGAACTGTTCAAGCACATCTGAATCAGAAGAAAAAGCAAGGCCCATATCACCACCTCCAGCACCACTTGCTTTATAGGAAACTCCTAGGTCATTTGCTGTTATCTGCAAATGACGGTGTGCTGGCGTGAAAATCTCTGTTCCCATACTATTACCTAATGCTTCCAAACATCTGCTATATTCACTTATCGATCTCAAAAAAACTTCAGCATTATTCGCCTTACATGCACTGATTCCAACTTGAGCAATGTCAGCCATTTTGGTTTGCTGGTTTTCAGCTTTGCTAGGTGCTTCCTCACACCACTCCCGGTAGCATTTTAGGTAATTTATTGTATTGGCAGCTGAGCCAGTAAAAACCCCAGCGAATTCTACTCCCTTAGGAAGCTGTACTGAAGACACATGTGGTTCTCTTAATCCATCTAATTGAAAGGTAATAACGCCTCCATACAGACTAGCAGCAACATCTATACCGCTACCTGAGCCTCCTTGAATCATTCTATGCATACCTATTAGCTTTCGAAGGACTACACCATCTGCTGCCAAAAATTCATTATCAGAAAAAGCAGCCCAAGCTCCAGCCCAAGCTGTCAAAGCAGCTGCGCTAGAACCAAGACCAACTTTCATTCCACTATCAAATAGTTGACTGGAATCTATTAATGCAGAACAGATTTTTCCTTTTGGAAAAAACCGAGAAACTGTATCTACTACCTGAAAACCACTAATTTCACCTTTACCAAATTTAACTTCTTGGTCTTTAGTGGTCCTCGCAATCATGCGTGAAAAAGCATCATCGCTTGAAGTGATTTTTGCATGACAGTAGCGGTTGATAGCAAGAACCATAGAAGGTGAGCCATTAATCACAGCGTACTCCCCCAAAACTACCAACTTGCCAGGTGCTTTAGATACTATTTTATCAGGCCGCATGTTATGTCTTCTGAGCATCTGCGCCTAACCCAGTAACCAACGTATCTAATACTCCTGGAATACTTTGAAGAACTTCCTGAACCTTCTTGCTGTTGTCAGGGGCACAAATAGCCTTTAACTGAGGACCCGCATCGATCGTAAAAAAGACAGGAACACCAGAGGTACGAAGCTCTTTTACAGCATGTATACAAGCAACCGTAGCCGGCTTCCAATAAATCAAAGCAGGTTGAGATGTCATTGTCACAGCATGCATTTTCAAACAATTGTGCTCAGAAACTTCAGCTAATCTCTCAAAATCGCGCGCATAAATGGCTTCTCGTATTGCACTTAAGTCTTTGGTACTAGTCTTTACCCACCCCAGATAATATGGAGAGGTTAATGAGGACTGAGTCATTCCAACTCGAGAGCTGATTACTTTCTCTCTTTTCTCCGTGATTGCTATAACTACCTCAAGCGGCCAACTCTCAGATGGAATAATAGGTTCAGCAAAGCTATCTGAACCATCTGGGTTTTGTCCTGCATGCATCTCAACAAACCCTCCAAAAATTGATCTTGCAGCGGACCCAGAACCTTGCCGAGCAATAATACTTAAATTTTTTTGCGACAAATCTAGTTTAAGTGCATTCGCACTTGCTATTGCAAGAGCAGCAAATCCAGAAGCAGAAGAAGCTAAACCAGCTCCCGTTGGAAAGTTATTTTTACTTACTATATGTGCTCTAGTCTTCACACCTGCATAAATACGCAATAAATCAAGAAACTTTGTAGCATGTTCTATCAAATCCTTGCGAACTTCACCATTGAGAACGAGAGTGTCAGCATCATATGAGTTATTAAATTCCACCTCTGTCTCTGTCCAGAGTGCATCCAAAGTAATTGAAATAGAGCCAACGACAGGTATGTTTAAAGCAGAATCTAACTTACCCCAATATTTTGCGAGTGCTATATTTGCTCTAGCTTTAGCGGATCCTTTCACTATATTTGCACCTCGGAAAAAAACTAATCTATATCTTTACTTGTTAATTGCAGCTTTGAAGCAAAAGAATCGAAAACCAAACGCAATGCTTTGTTACTCCCAAGCACAATATTAGAGGCAAAAGTAGCAGCCTCAACAGTTCTTCGTGAAATTTTTACTTGTTCTGCTGATGTATAACTTGGATTAGCATGAATTTTTCGCAACGTAAGAACTGCAAAACTCAAAGCCCAAACACAGAAACGTCTAATGCCCAATTCCTGTGTAGGTATTTCACACGTGTACTCAAGTCCTTGTCGTACATTCCCACACGCAATAGAAATAAGTTTATTCATTCCATCTAGATATGCTTGACTATTTTGATATTGATCTAATACTTTCATTTCTGCCTTATTCTTAGAAAAAACAGAGCGTGGCACCCAACACGCACCAAGCTCTCGATCATTCCACATATCCTTTAATATATTTGTCATTTGCAAACCTTTACCAAATGCTACGGCAAGCTCCATCATTTCATTACGTTTTTTTTCAAGCTCCGCACAATGAATGCAAAATAGTTCAGTCAACATTTCCCCAACAACGCCTGCAACTATGTAGCAGTATTCATATAGTTGCTCTAAGTCTTTTAGACCAGCCAAACTTTTTATGCGCTGAAACTCGGGCATGCCCGTACACATAGTTTTAATACAACTTTGTAATGCTTGCTGTTCTCTTATTGAAAAACCATTAGTGATACGAATTATCTTAGACGAATTTTCGATAAGGCTTCTTTCATCTGGCAAAGTCTCTTCTGAAAGTAAAGGCCCTAATTCAGACGAAAAAGCTCTAGCATCAGATCGACCCTCTACAACAGAAATGAAGTGTTGGTGAAACCTAGATTTCTGTGTTGCATCCAAAAAAATGTCATCTTCAATCGTATCTGCAATCCTACACAATAGATAAGCATTAGCCACAACCGGGGAAAGCGAATGAGGCAAAACAGGAATCGTCATGGCAAAGGTACGAGAAACCCCCGGAAGAATCCGGGCCTGATATTGCAAATCATCTTGATTGCAAAGAATAAGTTGACTCGGTTTAGAGTTCAAAACAAATTGAGACCGGTGCGCACCGGTTAAGTGGTACGATAAAAACATGATATCACGTACCAACGCAAACTCTTTTAGAAAAAATCTCGAACTCTATGCTGAAAGAGTTAATACCCACCTTAAGGCCATCATAGATGCCCAATACAAAAGTGGTGCTCCTCAAGAACTCATTAAAGCTATGCAATATGCAGTACTTGGGCCAGGAAAACGAATTAGACCCGTTCTGACTTATGCGTCTGCAGAACTTCTTTCTCTCAAAGCAGAACAAGTAGATTCAATTGCTGCTGCAGTAGAACTCGTACATACCTACTCCTTAATACATGACGATCTCCCTGCTATGGATGACGATGATTTGCGTCGTGGTCGTCTGACCACTCACAGAGAATTCAATGAAGCAACAGCAATTCTAACTGGTGATGCTTTGCAAGCTATTGCATTTGAAGTGCTCTACAGCGACCATTTTTTGAGAAAAGATAATGCTGCTCAAATTGAAACTATAGGGTGGTTAGCTAAAGTTTCCGGGCCCAAAGGAATGGTTGGAGGCCAATTGCTAGATATAGAAGCAGAGAAGGGTGTAACTGATGAAGAAGGAATAGCTAACATTCATAATCTAAAAACCGGGCAGTTAATAAGAGCCGCTATCATGATGCCTAGCGAATTATCCCAAATCACTAAAGAAGCAAAAACAAAACTTGATGAATTTGCAAGTTTGATTGGTCTTGTATTTCAAATAATAGATGATCTACTAGAGACTCAGCAAGATACAGCCGTATTAGGCAAAAGCTCTAAATCTGATATGAAAAAAAATAAAGCTACTTACCCATCTGTATTAGGTGCTGACAAATCTTATGACAGAGTTCATAAGCTATATGATAACTCAATGAAAGCTTTAGATTTTTTTGGGAAAGATGCTAATACTTTACGTTGTGTTGCAGATTACATAATCAATCGTTCACACTGAACAATCACGTTATTCAAATAACCCTTTAGAATGCTGCTCTCTTAAAGTGGCTTTAGATATTTTTCCTGTTGCTGTATGTGGAATTGAATCTACTATATTCATTGAATCTGGAATCCACCAATCTGCCACCTTTCCCTTAAAGGAAGAAAGGATACTGCCCTGAACTGGGTCTGCTCCTTCAACACAAACTACTATTAGGTGAGGCCGTTCACCCCATTTTTCATCATCGATTCCAATAACAGCTGCTTCAGCCACATCAGGATGAGCAACAGCTATATTTTCTAGTTCAATAGAGCTGATCCATTCACCTCCAGATTTAATTACGTCTTTTGTTCTGTCAGTAATATTTAGGAACCCCTGCTGATCAATAGTTGCAACATCTCCAGTTGAAAACCAACCCTCTTGATCATGTGTTTCGCTATTATCATCTTCACCATAGTAGGCATCTGCTACCCACCATCCACGCACTTTAAGATCGCCAAAAGCCACTCCATCATGAGGCAAATCTTTTCCTTCATCATCCACTATTTTCATATCCACACCAAAAGGAGCTCTCCCTTGCTTAGCTCTTACTTTGTTTCTATCAGACTCTTCTAATTTATCCATGCTAGGTATCAACGTATTCACAGTGCCCAGTGGACTCATTTCCGTCATTCCCCAAGCATGATGTGTATATACCCCATGTAGTTTTTCAAATTCCTCCATAATAGATATGGGACAAGCAGATCCACCGACAACAGTTCTATTTAAAGTGCCTATAGTCTTACCTGTATCTTTAAGATAAGCCAATAAAGCAAGCCAAACGGTTGGCACTCCCAATGCGATCGTTACACCTTCGTTCTCAATTAATGAGTGCAAAGTTTCACCATCTCCCATTTTTGGCCCGGGCAATACAATCTTTGAACCCGCAATAGGACAAGAATAAGGCGTTCCCCATGCATTCACATGAAACATCGGCACCACTGGCATAACAACATCATTGTGAGATAACCCTAGAACGCCCGCCATACAACTACCATAAGCATGAAGAACTGTTGACCGATGATCATAAAGGACACCTTTTGGATTGCCAGTTGTCCCTGATGTGTAACAAAGCGCACTTGCCGTTGTCTCTTCCAATTCAGGCCATGAAAATGGAGAATCATCTTGGGCAAGAAGCTCCTCATAACAATAAATATCCAACGAACTACTCTCAGGTATTTTTTCCTTTGAAGTCAGAGCCACAAAAGCTTTTACCGAGGATAATTCATCTGCCAAGCCTTCAAGCAAAGGTAGAAACATAGGATCAAAAAAAATAACCTGATCATTGGCATGACTAAAAATATAAGCCAATTGTTCAGAAAAAAGTCTTGGGTTTACTGTGTGCAAAACTAAACCAGAGCAGGAAACTCCATAATACAATTCCAAATGTCGATGATCATTCCAGGCAAGGGTTGCAATGCGATCACCAGGTTTTACCCCTAGTCGTCTAAGCGCATGGGCAACTTGATTTGCTCGCTCAAATACATTTTTATATGTACTCCGATGTACTCCCTCATCAGAAGTAATCGAAATTACCTCGGTATCATGGTAAAGCCTTGTGGCATAAAGCATTATCTCCGTTATAGTTAGAGGTGTGGACATCATTTTCCCACGCATTATTGTTCTCCATTTAAGCTAAAAATAACTATACATTGATAAACATCAGTAGTCTTAGGTTTACGACAAACTATATTTAAAGATTAAAAAAAGAAATGAACTTCATAGCTCTACGAAAATTTGATTAAAATTCTTAAACTAGGTTGAGACAGTAGCCTATGAAGCTTAAAATCTGACGTCATATAGTTCAAATAACCTTAATCACAAAAGATACATAACTATTCAATAAAAGATTTTATGCGGGAATACACTACCCTAGAAGTTTCTGATCTATTAAAGATAGATCCTAAGCAGATTCGGTCTTTTGCTAAACAAAAGTTTGTTAAACCAAATCGTAATGCAAGCGGCCATTTTAGATTTTCATTTCAAGATCTTGTGATTCTTCGAACAGCCAACGAACTGGTTTTAGCTGGGCTAGATTCAAGACGAGTAACGAAAGCTCTGCGTTCTCTCAAAGAAAAACTACCGACCGAAAGGCCTTTAAGCTCGGTAAGAGTACTTGCTCAAGCTGATCAAGTGCTTGTTCGAGAAAGAGACACTTCTTGGGAAGTTGAGTCGGGACAGGCGATCTTTGATTTTCAAATAGATGAACTATCCAAAAAAGTTGCACCGCTTATCAAGGAAAAAGTATCTGTTGCTAGAGCAAAGGCTAATACAAGCGATGAGTGGTTTGAGCTAGCACTCGAGTTTGACCAAGTGGGTAACAAAAAAGAAGCGCTAGCAGCCTATAAAGAAACTTTATCACTTAATGCGACACACGTTAATGCTCAAATTAATCTTGGAAGACTCTTGCATAATGAGCGCTTATATGAACAAGCAGAAAAGCTTTACAGAGGCGCTTTAAAAGTTGACCCAACCCACGCAATAGCAGCATTTAATCTGGGGGTTGCTCTCGAAGATCAGCATGCCATCTCTGAAGCAATAGATACTTATAATCATACGCTTTTGCTCGACCCGGATTTTCCAGATGCCCACTACAACCTTGCGCGACTATATGAAAATCTTGGAAATCAACAGGCAGCAGTACAACATTTTTCAAGATTTAAGACGCTTAGCTCTCAACGTGATGATAGTCACTAGTTTGCTGCCGAACCAAAGGATAAGTACTCTTTGTTCAACTAATTAACTTACGCGCGATTCCCTCTAGAAGAATCATAACTGTCAGGCTTGTCCCACAAACCCAATAACTCATCCCTCAATATTTCAACACTGTGAATAGAAGCGCTTCTTATAGGGCCATAGCCTCTAATACTTTGCGGCAAGTTAGCAAGTTGTATCGCTAACTGCATGCGCTTAGGAGTGAGTTCATTCACGAAACGCCAAATTAGATCCTCGTAGTCACTAACAAGCTGTTCATTAGCTCGGCGTTCTGCACTATATTTAAAAGGATCTAAAAATGTGCCACGAAAAAACTTCAAAGTAGCAAGCAATTTAAAAACTGGCAAAACCCAGGCCCCGAATTCATACTTCCTAGGGCGACCAGTCTCATGGTCAAACTGGGAAAAAATTGGAGGAGATAGATAAAACTTCAACTTTGGCTTACCTTCAAACTCTGCACATGCATCTTTAAGAAATGGTGTTTTGGTGTAAAGCCTAGCAACTTCGTATTCGTCCTTATAAGCAAGAAGCTTAAAATAATTACGAGCTACAGCGCTTGCTAGCATGGTCGCTCCTGATTGAACCCCCTCTTCTACCTTCTTAACCCGCTCAACACCCTCTCTATAACGTTCTGCATACTTAGAATTCTGATACTCAACTAAAAACTTTTCTCTAATTGAAATAATTTCCCTAAGGTCCCCTGCTATCGGCTCTTTAGTATTAAATGGCTCGGTATGTTTAGAGATAATTTCAGGTTCTATTGCCGCATACCTACCCCACATAAATGCTGCACTATTTGATTCTATTGCTACCCCATTAATCTCAAGTGCTTTTTCAATAGCGCTTGCAGAGACTGGTAGTAATCCATTTTGGCTTGCAACTCCTAATAAAAATAAATTAGCTGTAATACTATCTCCAAGCAAAGCTGCTGTTATACCTGAAGCATCACATGCTGATAGTTTTCCTTTCAAACAAGTACTGTCAAGAATTGATAACATTGTATCCTTGCCATACTCAATATCCCGATTAGAAATAAACGACGCTGGCATTTCTTCGTGAGAATTAACAACCGCATTAGTTCGATTTTTTGAAAGCTTTTCTAGTGCGTCATCTCCAGTTGCAACTATCAAATCTGACGCAATCAATAAGTCTGTTGCGCCAAGCGGAATACGTCCTCCATGTACTTCTTCTTGATTATTCCCAACTCGAATATGAGAGTGGACAGCTCCAAATTTTTGAGCAAGACCAGTTTGGTCTAAAGCCTTTACATGCCGTCCCTCGATATGAGCAGCCATACCTATGATTGCTCCAGCAGTACTCACACCTGTACCACCTATCCCAGCAATCAAAATATTATACGGAGCTCCTTCTGTAACTTCTGGGTCTGGAAGTGCAGGCATCTCAGACTTATTAATTGAGCTCTGTTTCGCTTTCCTTTTTTTTATCCCTTCTAGCGAAACAAAACTGGGACAAAAACCATCTAAGCAACTGAAATCCTTATTACATGCAGACTGATTAATTGTGCGTTTTCGGCCAAATTCTGTTTCTAATTGCACTACTGACAGGCAATTAGATACCGAATTACAATCACCACAACCTTCACAAACTAATGGGTTAATTGTGACCCATCTCTTAGGATCGTCTACTGTTCCACGCCTACGACGACGCCTAAGCTCCACTGCACATGTCTGATCATATATCAGCGCAGATACACCAGAGATTTCTCTAAACTTTCGTTGCAGCGAATTAAGATCCTTCCTATGGTGTACTGTGACACCATGCGGATAATCAGATTGCTTTTGGTACTGATCCGTTTGATTTGTAACTACAGCCGCCCTACTAACTCCCTCAGCAATAAGTTGCTGCGCAATCTGCATTGCACTAAATCCACCTTCTGCCGGCTGACCACCTGTCATTGCTACAGCATCATTGTGTAATATTTTATAAGTAATATTTACCCCTGAAGCAACTGCTGCACGAATAGCAAGAAGCCCTGAATGTGCATAAGTACCATCTCCAAGATTCTGAAATACATGCTCTGTATCTGTGAATGGCGCTTGCCCTAGCCAACTTGCTCCTTCACAACCCATCTGTGTAAAACCAGATGTATTACGATCCATCCAAGTAGCCATAAAATGGCAGCCTATACCTGCAATAGCTCTACTTCCTTCGGGTACTCGAGTAGAAGTGTTATGGGGACAACCAGAGCAAAAATGTGGCAATCTTTTTTCTGAAGATTGACCAGAGAGAATCAAATTATGATGCTCCTCTATTGCCCGAAGACGATCTTGCACATCTGGCGCTATGTTTAGAATAGATAAACGCTTAGCAATTACCTGAGCAATCTCCAAAAGTGTTAACTCCCCCGCGCTTGGAAGCAACATCTTGCCAACCTCATCAAACTTGCCAACTACCTTAGGCCTAGATTTTGCTCTCCAGTTGTATAACTGTTCTTTAAGTTGGCTTTCAATAACCGGGCGCTTTTCTTCAATAACAAGGACCTCATCTACATTCTCACAAAACCGTTGAATGCCCTCAGGCTCCAAAGGCCAGCTCATACCCACTTTGTACAGAGTGATTCCGAGTAAGCGCGCACGTTCCTGATCTATTCCGAGTTGAGCCAATGCCTCAACAACATCAAGGTAAGCTTTGCCAGTAGACACTATTCCAAACTGAGAATTAGGACTATCGATCGTCACTTGGTCTATGCTGTTACATCGAGAAAAAGCTAGCGCTGCAAAAATTTTATAGTGTAAAAGCCGTTCTTCTTGCTCATTGGGTGAATCTGGCCAGCGAATATGCACCCCTTCTTGGGGCATAACAAATTCTGGCTGAATTAATTCAGCCATTGAAGGTATAAGTACAGTCTGCAAAGAATCAGCATTTTCAGCCGTCATCTTTAATGCAATCCAACACCCGCTATAACGAGAAAGTGCATAACCCAGTAAACCCAATTTGAGGATATCCTGAACATTTGTTGGGTTTAAAAGGGGAATTGAAGCATCAATAAAACCATACTCACTTTGTCCTGGAAGAGTTGATGATTTACACCCATGGTCATCACCAGCTATGGCTAAAACTCCCCCATTTGGTGAAGTCCCTGCATAATTAGCATGTTTGAATGCATCTCCAGAACGATCTACACCCGGAGTTTTTCCATACCAAAGTCCAAAAACACCATCGTAACGCGCACCTGGAAACAATTTTAATTGTTGAGAACCCCAGATAGATGTTGCTGCTATTTCCTCATTCACAGCTGGTTGAAAATGAATTGGAACAGGATCAAGAAAACTTCGTGCTCTCCACAATTCTCGGTCTAATCCTCCTAAAGGCGAACCACGATATCCCGATACAAATCCTGCGGTTCTTAAACCAGCCTCTCGATCTCTCTGAGCCTGCATCAAAAGCAAACGCACAAGAGCCTGCACTCCATTCAGATAAATACTATCTGATTCCAACTTATATCGATCATCCAGCCCACTCACTTCCCGAGGGTGATACGCTTTCGTAACATTATTATTCACTAATTCTTTACCCACCTCATATTACCAAGGACCATACGAGTCCCTATCTCCTTTAAAGTGCTTTGCAAATTTATTTGAAAAAATTATGGCTCAGGGTAATCCTCGAGAATTTTTAAGTAATCCATGTGATCAATATTAGCACCGCTTAGAATAATCGCGACGGTATCAAAACTCTTCATCCTGCCCTCAAGCACTGTGGCCAATGCAACTGCCCCTGAAGGTTCTAAAACAAGCTTTAAATATCTTGCAGCAAATGCTACTGCATGAGCAGCTTGTTCATCTGTAACTGTATAACCCCCAGCAAGAGCTTTTCTATTTATCTCAAAAGTTAATACGCCTGGCGTAGGAGACATCAATGCATCGCAAATAGTTGAGGGATGACCACGTACTAAAAGTCGTTCATTTGCTTTGAGTGAACGCTTTGTATCATCGTAAGCCTCTGGTTCAACTGAAAATATCTGACATTCTTTAAAAACAGTTTTAATACTCAGTGAACAACCAGCAATAAGTCCGCCACCGCCACAGGGGCAACATAGGGCATCTAATTTTAATCCTGCAGCTTGTGCATATTGTGCTGTCTCTAGACCAACTGTCCCCTGACCAGAGATAATATCGGAGTGATCAAATGATGGTATAACCACACTACCCGTTTTCTGTGAAATTTTTTTAGCTATATCCTCTCTGTCCTCTTTAAAACGATCATAGAGAATTACCTTTGCGCCAAGAATACGCGTATTATTTTGTTTGATTTGCGGAGAATCTTTAGGCATAACTATCGTCGCCTTTATCCCCAACCACTTTGCTGCCATAGCAACACCTTGCGCATGGTTACCTGATGAAAATGCCACAACCCCTAGACTAAGTTGTTGTTGGCTGAGCTGGAGTAATCGATTAAGTGCACCACGAATTTTAAATGTACCTGTGTACTGAAGAGACTCTGCTTTTATTAAAACACGAGAATTAGCACGTTCATTCAATATTTCAGACTCAAGCACAGGTGTTGGAATTAACCATTTCTTAAGACGCATATGAGCCTTAGCGATATCATTTGATACTGGTAATTTCTCAATCATTATTTTCTAGCTTGCCAGTCACACATGCCAACACTATAGTAGACAATGACGGTACCCTTATGGGGTTTGAAAGGGAACACGGTGCGACAATTAATTATCAATACCGTGGCTGTGCCCGCAACTGTAAGCGGCTAGTTTATCTTCAGTTTTGCCACTGGGTTTTGTCCTGGGAAGGTCAGGAGGTAGATGGTGAGCCGTGAGCCAGGAGACCTGCCGTCACGTCGTCCATCCGAAGGCGGGTTACCTTAACGGAGCGGCTTTGCCGCAGCGGCGACACTGTCAGTGCGTATCTCTAAAGCACACACTTTGTCATAACTGTGTGAGAAGCAAAGATACCACTGTGATGTGTTTAAGTCCGCAATCAGGGTAAGGCATGCCGGTGAACGGGAAATTTATTTCTATCTCTTTTAGATCGCTTTCAATCTATTTCAGGGGACTTCTTCTATTTTTAGTGCCGACAATTTCACTTGCATCTGAGCTACCAAAGAGAATTGTTTCCATTAACGTATGTGCTGATCAACTAGTTGCAACACTTGTTGAGCAAGAACGAATTATCTCTCTGTCGTACCTATCTCGAGATCCCAATTCTTCATGGCTTGGATCTTTAACAGAAAAAATACATATTAATCATGGAACTGCTGAAGAAATTATTTCACTAAACCCAGACCTGGTTGTTACGGGAGCCTTCGGTTTTCGCCCCACAGTATCAATACTAAAAAGACTTGGCTATAGAGTTCTAGAGTTACCATTCGCAAAAACGATTGACGATATTTCAACAAATCTAAATTTGCTAACAAACGCTGTCGGCAATAATAAAAAAACAAATGCGCTAATAGATAGGTTTTATGAGGAAACAAAAAAAGTACCAATCAGTACAACGGAAGTACTGCCACTTTTCGTTAATTACGAAACTAATGGCTGGATATCACGCGATGATTCTCTGCCTAACCACATAGCTCAAAGAGTTGGTTTTAATACCATAGGCAGACAATACGAAGTGCTGACAAGCCACAAGATAGATCTTGAAGCACTTTTAATTCTAGGTCCTGATTTGATTAATATAGGGTATCAATGGAATGAGTCCCCAGCTCTGGTTTCAGAGTATATGCAACATCCAGCTCTTGAAGAATTACTAAGACGCACAAAACAAATTAATGTGCCAGACCCATACTGGCTTTGCGGTTCTCTAAAGACACAAGATGCAATTCTGATTCTGAAACAAGCGCGCGAGGAACTTTTTTCAAATAGAAAAAATTAAATTGAATGAATCAAACCAAGTCTTTGCTGCCGCTAATGATTATTCTTAGTCTAGTAACTTTGACTCTATTCCTAATTTCTTTACTAGTTGGAAGTATGGGGATTGGGCTCCCTAGCGCACACACAACACTAAACAAAGTCGATCCCAAAATTTATTCATTAATACTTCAAGAAATAAGGCTTCCACGAGCGATTTTAGGATTTACCATTGGTGCATCACTAGGTTTAGCAGGCGCCACACTGCAAGGGTATTTGCGTAACCCCCTAGCAGAGCCAGGGGTAATGGGTGTCTCAATGGCAGCTGCTTTGGGTGCGGTTATTGCGATCTATACAGGAATTTCCTTAATCATTCCTATGGCGCTACCACTTATGGCGATCAGCGGTTCACTGATTGTCATATTTCTATTGCAATTGATAGCAGGTTCCGGTGGAACAGCCACTTTAATTCTAGCTGGCGTGGCAATTTCCAGTCTCTGTGGAGCGCTTACGTCCCTTGTACTTAATTTATCTGAAAATCCATTTGCCTCTCTGGAGATTGTTTTTTGGTTGCTAGGATCTATTACAGACAGAAGTATGGCTCATGTGTGGTTATCTGGGCCCTTTGTCGCTATAGGCTGGTTACTTTTAGTTGCTAGCGCTCGCGATCTAGACGCATTAACTCTGGGTGAAGAGACAGCTGTAAGCCTCGGTGTTAATTTATCCCGAACACGCTTACTCGTTATCTCGGGCACAGCTTTCAGTGTTGGAGCATGCACTGCAGTGGCGGGCGTAATTGGTTTTGTTGGTTTGATAGTTCCACACTTAATGCGTCCTTTAGTTGGCTATCAACCAAGTCGTCTATTGCCGACAAGCGCATTAGCTGGAGCATCTCTTCTTCTTTGTGCAGATATCATGGTCAGACTTCTTAGTTTTAGTACAGAGCTAAAACTTGGTGTTGTAACTGCATTGATTGGAGGACCATTTTTCCTATTTTTAATTCTCAAACTCAGACAAAAAAGTATGACATGAAGCTTGAACTATCCAAAGTAACAATTGAAGTTCGGCATCAAAAGGTAGTCAATGAACTATCGCTATCACTTAGGCAAGGAGAATTAGTTGGCTTAATTGGACCAAATGGAGCAGGAAAAACAACTCTTCTAAAAGCCATTATTGGTGCAAAGAAAAGGAAAAGTGGAGAAATAAGCCTTGATGGCACTTCTCTCTCGAATTTATCTAAAATTGAACGCGCCAAAATCATATCCTATCTGTCTCAAGAACGTCATATTGAATTGCAACTGCAGGCAAGAGCCATAGTCATGTTGGGCAGATTCCCTCATCAATCAGCCTTTTCCCAACCTTCTATGGATTGTGAGAGAGCTGTTGACCATGCACTTGATTCGGTTAACGCAACTAAATTTGCTACCCGAAACTTAAAGTCTCTTTCTGGAGGAGAGCGAGCATTAATATTGCTAGCTCGAACATTGGCTGTTGAAGCGCCACTAATGCTAGCAGACGAGCCGATATCAGAGCTTGACCCCTATCACCAGATTCATGTGATGGAAATTTTAAAAGCCAAAGCAGCTGAAGGAGTAGGAATACTTGTCGTACTCCATGATCTCACAATGGCTGCACATTTCATGGATAGATTAATACTAATAAACCATGGCTCTATTGTTGCAGAAGGTTCTCCTGAAAAGGTTCTCACCCAACGAAACTTAGAGACGGTCTACAAAATATCGCCAAGAGAAAAAGTTTTTTCTAATAACCCCTCGACTTTTCCGTGGAAAACAATAAGTGAAATCAAATATTAGAGCACATGCATTCAATTTGTATTGCTTCATAGCACTGCCTTATTTATTTTTGATCTTTCAAACTGAAGCGGCATCTCAAACCAACCAAACGTTCAATGAAGAATTGCTTGAAGAAGTAATTGTTGTTTCTAGTAGGGTTGAGACCCCAATACAAAATGTTGGAACAGCTGTTTCAGTAATTACAGCGGAAGATATACAACTCCATGGTTACCATTCAGTTTCTGAAATTTTGAGAACACAACCGGGCATAGGGGTTAGCAATAATGGGGGAATAGGAAAACCTACTGCTCTCAGAATACGAGGAGAAGAAGGATATAGAACATTACTCATGATTGATGGCGTTGAATTAGCTGATCCTAGCCGCCCCCAAGGTGGCCCAGCATTTGAACACTTCCTTACTACAAGCGATGTGGAACGTATAGAGATACTCCGAGGTCCTCAGGGATTTATTTATGGTGCAGATGCGGGCGGTGTTGTAAATATCCTGACTAGAACAGGTTCTGGACCACTGGGTGGTAGTCTTAACGTTGGTTATGGTGGATTTGGAACAACAAAGCTTGACGGGAATATTGCTGGAGGTACCAAAAAAACTAATTTCTTTATCTCAGCATCTGACTTCAACTCTGATGGTTATAACGCAAAAATCTCTGACACCAAGCTTATGGATAAAGATGGTTATGACAATAAAACTCTACACACAAAGTTTGGCTGGAACCCAACTTCTAATTTAAATATGCAATTAGTCTCACGAAAAAGTGAAACTATGAATGAATTTGATGGCTGCGGATTTCCAACAACTAATGAATGCTTAGGTGTAATGAATCAGGAAACATTCAAATTTTCTGGCAAATACAAATCGGAAAGATTTGAGCATTTGCTTGCAATTTCTAATTCTGATGTCGACAGAAGTGATGCTTGGGCAGGATCAAAATCATTTTCAACAGAAGGACATATGCGTCGTCTAGAATATACAGGCACGTTCGAGATGAATGAACATTTAAATCTGGTCTATGGCATAGATCTTGATAAGGATAAAGTTCTTAGTAATGAAGGCGAAATATTAGAAAGAACTAATAAAGGAATTTACTTTGAGTATCACGGTGAACTGGCAAACAGATTATATATAACAGCTGGCGCAAGAAATGATGATAATGATGATTTTGGCAAACACACGAGTATCCGTGTTACTTCAGCTTATCTTAAAAATTTAAGTGCCGGCAGTGAGCTAAAATACCGAATCAGCTACGGGACCGGTTTTAGAGCGCCAAGTCTTTATGAAATAGCATACAACACTGGTCCATTTTCTTTCCCACCAGCTTCAAACTTTTCAATAACCGAAGAGTCAAGCAGTGGTATTGATTTGGGCGTAGAGTATGCAAATGATAATGGGCTTGTATTAGAGGCTACATATTTCGATCAAATAATTAAGGATGAATTGTTTTTTGACCTTGCTGGATACTCTGGGTATTTGCAATCTACTGGCAATAACAGCTCTAAAGGACTTGAGTTTTTTGCAGAATATTCCATGAATAGTAAATGGACATTATTTGGCAATCTGACTCTAAACGACACAAAAGATCAACAAGGACTCCAAAGAATACGGAGACCAAAACAGTTAATGAATCTCGGTCTGAAATTTTCTTCAATGAACAAAAACCTAAATATGCTTATAAATTATCGATCATCTTCTGATGCTATTGATGAGTTATACGGTATAGGACGCATTGGTCTCGATGATTACGAAGTACTTGATTTCAGCGCTATTTTTAAAATTAACGAAGGCTTAGAAGCATATTGCCATTTAGAAAATATTACTAATAAAAGCTATCAAGAAGTAACGGGATTTCGTACTCCTGGTTTTACTGCTCACATGGGAATTCGGCTACGATTCTAGATAAAATGAGCGTATAAGTTATGCAAAACATAAACCTTCATCGCTGGCAACACTCACATACATTTGGACAGCAAAATAAGCGCCCGGGTGAAATTCGCACGTTAATAGTTATCGCTATTACAGCTGCAATGATGGTCGTTGAAATAACGGCTGGCATTGCCTTTGGTTCTATGGCCCTTTTAGCAGATGGGCTACATATGGCTTCACATACAGCAGCGTTAAGCATTAATGCATTTGCATATGTTTATGCCAGAAAACATGCTCATAATCAAAGCTTTAGCTTTGGAACAGGGAAAGTAAATACTCTCGGGGGATATACCGGGGCAGTTCTACTGACGATGTTTGCACTGGTAATGGCGTATGAGAGCATAGAGCGCTTAATCTCACCTGTCCCGATTGCATTTAATCAGGCAATTTTTGTTGCCGTACTAGGTTTAGTTGTTAACGGCTTGTCTGTATTAATTCTTGGACACCACCACGGCGCGGAAGATGGTCACTCACACCATCATCACCATGACCATAATCTTTGGTCAGCCTATCTGCATGTTTTAGCTGATGCATTAACATCTCTTTTAGCTATTTTTGCTTTACTTGGCGCAAAATATCTAGGTTTCATCTGGGCAGACCCTATTATGGGACTAGTTGGTGCAGCACTAGTTGCACGCTGGTCCTTCGAACTGCTAAAAACTACAGCCAGCATTCTGCTTGACAAAGAAATATCTGATGAAGTTCGAATCAAAATCAAAAAGACTTTTGAAGCCCAAGAAGATATAAAAATTTCAGACCTTCACGTTTGGGCTGTGGGACCAAATATTTATTCGGTAATTCTTTCTGTTGTTGCAAATCAACCTCAAACTCCTGAGTACTACAAAAACCTAGTGCCAGAAGGCTTGGGAATCGTGCATACAACTATAGAAGTTAACAGTTACAAGAACTAAAGAACTCATGAATGACATAGAGACCGCTATAATCCATATCGATGAGCAAAATTACCTCCAGCGGTGATTCCGCACCAGACACCTCTATTAGTCAACCAATCGTTTTTCTAAACAATGTAGACGTAAAACTATTAGGGAATAAAGTCCTTCATGGAATAACTTGGAGCCTATTCGCTGGTGATCATTGGGCTATAGTTGGCGCAAATGGCAGTGGAAAGACTAGTTTCCTAAGATTAGTAGCCGGTAACCTTTGGCCAGCTTCTGAAAATGGTGTCCGTCGTTATGACTTTGGAGGTGATTTACATACAGACGCTGTAGAAGCACTGAGCCGAATCACCATAGTGGGACATGAGCTTCAGGACCGATATGTACAGTTGGGATGGGATTTTGACGCAACCGAAGTGATCTTATCTGGTATCTATAAAACAGATGTTCCTCGACAAGAGCCAGACCCACAAGAGAGAAAAAGAGCGTCTGAAATCCTTGCTGAACTGGATTTATCGCATTTAGCACATAGATCTTTTCTAGAATTATCTCGGGGGGAGCAACGCCGGGTACTTTTGGGGCGCGCTTTAGGGTTTAATCCTTCAATTCTAATTCTGGATGAACCACTTGCGGGGTTGGATATCACTGCAAGAAAAAATCTCAACAAAACAATAGATCAAGTTAGCAAAAAAATTTCAATACTATGCTCATATCATGAGGTAAGTGAGTTTCCACTCTCATTAAATAAGATACTTAAACTTAAAAAGGGCCATATTGAATATCTTGAGGAGTTATCCAAAACTGCACCAGTAAATGCAGAAGCCCCAGCTCCATCAATAAAAATAGAAATTGATCGAGCTAATCTAAATCAATCAATAACTATAAAACCAATTATTGATATAGAAAATGCAAATATATGGCTAGATGAAAGACAAACACTAACTAATATTTCATGGAGACTCCTAGAAGGGGAACATTGGCAAATAACAGGCTCAAATGGTGCAGGTAAAACCACCTTTCTGAGAATGCTTCATGGACAACTTCGTCCTGCCATTGGAGGGACTATAAATTTCCCTGGCATAGATAATCCTGAGAATATTTGGATATTGCGTCAACAAATAGCATGGGTATCACCAGAATTGCAGGCCGGTTACTGGTATCCATCAACAGCAAAGCAATGCATCAATTCGGGATTCGATTCAAGTATTGGACAAACTAGAAAACTATCTTCACAAGAAACTTCACGAGTTGATGAACTGATTAAGCAATTCGAATTAGGAGAAATCGCAGAGCGTAACGTTAGGTCGCTTTCTTATGGACAATTCAGAAGAGTTTTAATTGCTCGAGCACTAGTTTACAGGCCAAAAGTTTTATTACTTGATGAGCCTTGGGAAGGTCTTGATCCAGAAAATTTAAAACTTATCACAAAGGGTCTTGATCAAAGCATTTCACATGGTACACAGCTTGTATGTGCAACTCACTTACACCGCAATATTTCTCATTTCAATAGAGCTTTAGAAATGAAAAATGGAAGGATAGTACGCTCTGGAAAACTTAATTGAGATTGAAAAAACTTCTTAATGATGGACATGCACATGGACACGTCGTACTTCTTGGAAGTTTAGCCAGTGTGCGCCGACAAGCATAAAACCACTAAGTGAAGTTACTACAGCCTCTACCCACTCTTCCCATTGCCCGTGGCCAACCAAAGTTGCGTAACTAATAAGTCCTACAGCACCTAAACCTGATAACACTATTAAAGCTCGCTTGTGTTCTCTATAACCGAAAAAAAATCCAATTGCACTTGTGGGAACCAACAACCAAAGCATCAACCCATGGAAGTGGCCTCCGAAAGCAACTACCGCCAGGGGCAGTAGAGAGACAAACAAAGTAACGCCCAAACAGTGGACAATACAAATAGCAGATAATGCAATTGCTATTCGATCAAATTTCCTAGACAAATTCATGAGTCAGTATGAGAGCTCTCGAATGATGAGAGGAGCAAGCATAGCACGTAAAAGGAATTAACTTTTATCTAACCTTTTTCTCTTAGATAAAGGACACATGAAAATTAGATTAGAGACAAATAATTAAAGTTTATACTGGGCAGTTAGCACCGCTTCTGACACAACTTTCGCCAGAAGCGATGCGTACAAGAACACCATGAACAGTAAATTTTAGCTGCCCATATTCAAGTTATAGCCCTGCTCATCATGAAGCGTTAAGTCTAGCCCTTGCTGTTCATCCTGCTCACTTACTCTCAAGCCAATTACATTATCGAGAACCTTAAGAATAATGAAAGTTACAACGCCACAATAAATGATTGTTGCCACAACACCAATAACCTGAAGCCAAACCTGAGAAGCCATGCTTACACCATCCCCAAGACCAGCTCCACCAAGACCTGCATCTACAAAAACACCCGTTAGAATTGCGCCTATAATTCCACCTACACCATGCACACCAAATGCATCTAAAGAATCGTCATAGCCAAAATTTCTCTTGGCCTTTACTACGCAAAGGTAGCAGCCGAAACCTGATGCAACCCCAATAGCAAGTGCCCCCATAGGCCCTACAAAACCTGATGCAGGTGTAATAGCAACCAGCCCTGCTACTGCGCCGGATACTAGTCCTAATGCACTTGGCTTGCCATGACTTTTCCACTCAGCAAACATCCAAGTAAGCGCCGCCGCAGCTGTTGCAATCTGGGTTACTGCCATAGCCATTCCTGCAACACCATCTGCTGCTAGCTCACTACCGGCATTAAACCCAAACCAACCAACCCATAGCATGGCAGCGCCTACCATTGTTAACACAAGGTTACTGGGTTTCATGGGCAGTTGTGGATAGCCAGTTCTGTTCCCTAGAACAATAGCTGCAACCAGCCCTGCAATACCTGCGTTTATATGCACAACTGTGCCCCCAGCAAAATCAAGTACGCCCATCTCTCCAAGCCAACCACCACCCCATACCCAGTGGCAGACTGGCGCATAAACTATGCTAACCCAGATAGCCATAAACAGAAGCATAGCCGAAAATTTCATCCGCTCAGCAAATGCGCCAACAATCAGAGCTGGTGTTATGATCGCAAATGTCAACTGAAACATTGAAAAGACTGATTCTGGAATAGTTCCGCTGACTGAATCAACGGTAACACCAGCCATAAATGCCTTACTTAAGCCCCCAACAAATGAAGAACCGTCAGCAAACGCCAAACTGTATACATATAAAGCCCAAAGAACCGTCATAAGGCAACAGATCGTAAAACACTGCATCATCACAGATAGAGCATTCTTAGCTCTTACCATACCAGCATAAAACAAAGAGAGCCCAGGAATTGTCATAAACAATACCAATGCTGTCGATGTTAGCATCCACGCTGTATCCCCAGAATTCAGTGCGTCCTGTGCACTAACTAATCCTGGCATGAGAACTGCCAACCCCAGTAAAACTGAAGCACGACCTTTTGTATAAAAATTACTCAACATTTTTAATTCCTTATTCATTGACTTGTTATTACAGAGCCTGGTCGCCAGTTTCTCCTGTGCGAATCCTAGTGGCCTGCTCTAAATTAGATATAAAAACCTTTCCATCTCCGATGGATCCGGTGTTGGCTGCCCCAACAATTGCTTCAACAGCAACCTCCACTAATTCATCTGAAACAGCTGCTTCAATTTTTGTTTTAGGAACAAAGTCCACTGAATACTCTGCCCCTCTGTAAAGCTCAGTATGGCCTTTCTGTCGACCAAACCCTTTAACCTCGGTTACGGTCATGCCCTGAACTCCAGCCTCTGCTAGTGCTTCGCGGACATCCTCCAACTTAAATGGTTTAATAACTGCTGTAATCAGTTTCATAGCTCTGCCTCACTAAATCTAATTTATTGACCAAGATCAAAAGATCTGCTGATACCAAATACCAAAGCGTTGGTAGCTCCTCCACCACTTACCGTTTTTGTCTCATAAACTTGTAAGTCATCACTCACTATGACTAGCGTCACAGATAGATCGAGCCCATTAAAATCATAGCCATAACCAATCTCTACAACTTCACCCTTCGAGTCACCGCCAAAAGTACCGAAACTGGCTCCAAGCCCGTTACCAAAGTCATATCCTATCGACGTAAATGTATAGTCTTCAGCCTTAGGTGATGTATCGTATTTACCAATCGCAACATCAAAAGAAAAATTACCCGCACCTAATGCAAGATTAAGTTCGTGGTAGGTGTCATCCCACCCATCTGTGTAGTAGTAACCGGTGTAGCCAGCACCCCAACTGATCCCATCGGTCAAATCACCGCCCATACCAAAATAAAGATCTGTCTCGAGACCCTCGCCTACATCGGCTGCCCAGGTCCCCACATAAAAACCACTTTCGTCCTCATAGTCGATACCAGCATAAGCCGATGAGTCTTCTTGAAATATGCCACGGAAAATGTAATCACTTACCATCCCAACATTAGCCGAAACCTGAGCATTTGAGATCGCGGGCATTAACATCAAGGAGAAAAAATATATTTGCCATTTCTTTGTCATTGCTAAATCCTCTTAAGTAAATTTATTATGCTTAATAAGGATGCATATTCCGTGCCAAAAAATTATATTCAATATTTTCAATAAGTTAGAATAATAATATCCTAAAACCTAATTAAATCCCGCACCAATATGAAGCATATGGCGCACCATTAAGGCGCAGAAAAATTCCGACAATCTAGCGCAAAGAGCTATCATCCAAAGAAACCAAACTGAAAAATAAAAGATAGGGGTTGATGAGATGACATCTATTGGCACACCTGGTACCGAAACAGCTACACGAGTATTACTATGTGGCGGCGGAGAGCTTGGCAAAGAAGTTGTAATTGAGTTACAGCGACTTGGTGTCGAGGTTATAGTTTGCGATCGATATGAAAATTCACCCGCAATGCAAGTTGCACACCGCAGCTATTCACTCAACATGCTTGATGGTCCTGAGCTTAGAGAAGTAATCACAACTGAAAAACCTAATCTAATTGTCCCTGAAATAGAGGCCATTGCGACAGATGAACTAGCTTCTCTTGAGAAAGAGGGTTTTACAGTCGTTCCAACAGCCCGTGCTGCACAGCTGACTATGAATCGTGAAGGTATTCGTAGACTGGCTGCAGAGGAATTGGGCATACCTACTTCCCCCTACAAATTTGCAAGCACCAAGGAAGAATTTGATAACGCTGTAAAAAGTATCGGAATTCCCTGTGTCGTAAAACCTATCATGAGCTCTTCTGGCAAAGGACAGAGCACTATAAAAACAGAAGAGGATATAGACGGTGCATGGAACTACGCACAAGAAGGAGGCCGTGCAGGCGCAGGGAAAGTGATCGTAGAAGGTTTCGTAGAATTTGATTACGAGATAACACAACTGACAGTTCAACATATTGGTGGCGTTTCATTTCTTGAACCGATAGGCCACGTACAGATTGACGGAGACTACCGTCAGTCCTGGCAACCTCAAGCCATGAGCGAGTATGCTAAAAAAAGTGGGCGAGAGGTAGCAAAAAAAATCACTACTGCGCTTGGAGGTTGGGGAATTTTTGGAGTAGAACTATTCATACGAAATGACAAAGTGATATTCAGCGAAGTATCACCTCGCCCTCATGACACTGGTATGGTGACCATGATCTCGCAGGACCTTTCTCAATTTGCGATACATGCAAGAGCCATTCTGGGACTTCCAATTCCTAATCTACATAATCATGGTCCATCAGCATCAAGCGTGATTTTGGCAGAAGGTGATTCAAACAAAGTCGTCTTTAAAAATGTTGATTCAGCTCTGACTGAACCAGACACACAAATTCGTCTCTTTGGAAAACCCCAGGTTCAAGGTCGTCGGCGAATGGGAGTTGCCTTAGCTCGAGCCGAGACAGTAGAGACTGCTATAGAGAAAGCCAAGAAAGCATCTCAAGTCGTTATTACAGACTTAGACTGATAATAACTAGTAAACGCCGTCGTTAATTTAAAAAATTCGGCTAGAAACGCGAAGCAGTTAACTGAACATCTGCATCTTGCCAAGCTAGTTCGAAGTTAGCATAAATAAGAGCTGCTTCTTCAGTCTTTCCTAAATTTTCTAGGCTCCGCCAAAGACCAAAAAGCGCCCAACCATTATTTGGATTATTAGTTAAATCCTTACGATAAATTCTTTCAGCATCTCGTGGTCTTCCAGCCTCAAGCAGAGCAGCACCAAGATAATGCCTCATTGATTGAGGCCAATCCGGCGGCTCCGTGTACCCAAGGCTGTCCTCGATCGCCACGCTAGCTCCAAAGGAGGCAATGGCTTCTTGCAATTTACCTTCGGCCTGCTTTATTTCGCCATCAAGACCCAAAGCAGCTATGTCCATAAGGACAGATACAGGAGTCGCGTTGCGCATAAGAGTAGCTGAAACTGGATCAGCAACTACACTTCTTAACTGTTCAAGATGTTCTCGTGCAATATCGAACTCCCCAAGTGCGGTTCGAGCGCTACCCTGTGTGTAGTGCCACATACCATCCAGATACTGCTGCCCCTCACCGACTCTTTCCTCTGCAATAAGCTCATCCCAACCACCAAAAACTTTATGGACTATCCAACGAGAGGCTATGGTTTTATCTGCTTGACCACGTTGCCTTCGCAACTCTGTTTCATGAGTGCGTGCATTTGTTGCCGCTTGAATAGCTAAATCATAACTACCCTGAATAGTGGCAGAGTAGCGAACGAAATCATAAGAATGTCTACGGTGGTTCTGTGCTGACAGTTGATAGGTTCCTGTACTAGGAAACGGGATGTCTCCCCACGTCTCTAAAAATTCACCATCTACTTCAGCAGATCGTAGATTGTGTTCTACGTTCTTATCGTGTTGGCCCACCTGTAAATAAATATGTCCCGGCATGTGCACAACATGTCCTACCCCTGGCATAAGCGGAGCTAGACGATCAGCAGCTGCCAAAGCTTGCTCTGGCATAATCGAAGATTCATAAAGATGTATGTAAAGATGGTTCGCTCCCGGATGATCAGGACGAATTTCCATTACTCGTTCTAATGCTGTAGCAGCTTCTTCAGTACCTGGAAGAGGGCTACCATCACTGTCCCAGTAGTCTCTCCGCAACCTAGTTATCATATATGCATCACCCAAAAGAGTACCTGCGTCTGGATCTTCTGGGTAAGTTTCAAACAAATTCCGAGCAGCTCTCAGATAAGCCTGATCTCGGTCATCACGATCAGGGTAGAGATCATAATCAAAACGTACACTGAGAGCCTGAACAAATGCCTGTTCTCTTTCATTGCCGTTATTTACTAATTCCATTGCCCTATCAATAGCTTTTTTTGCTTCACCATGTGGATCATCCGGCAAATCAAAAGCTCGACTGTTTGGAACAGGGCCTAAAGATAATGCTAACCCCCAATAAATCATTGGGTGCTGAGGATCATGTCGTAATGCTTCTTGATAAGAAGCTACTGATTCGGGGAAATGATAACCCCAAGTGAGTCTTAACCCTTGATCAAAAAATTCTTGGGCAACTGCTGATTCTGTGGAAATGGGACGTGTGTACGTACCTGTCCCCTCAACAAGTACCGCCAATACATCTTCACCATCTGTTACCTCTGAAGAGCAAGCCTTCAGGAACCATGAAACTAAAACAAAAGAAAAAATCTTGAAATTAGACTTGACCACGTTTTTATTCCTATTGATTGGTTAATTATTATTCGTAATATCTATATTATTCCAAGTAATATAGAAAAAACCAATCGATTTTTTCATAATAAATCATACACTTAAGTCATGCTTCATTTCCCTATCTATATGATTTAACTAGAATTCTTCCGGTGCAATAGTAAATGTTAGGCCATCAAGATCTTCGGTCAGGAGAATCTGACAACTAAGGCGTGATTGTTTCTCAACATAGCAAGCTGAATCGCTAAGAAGCTGAGTTTCCTCTTCTTGCCTCTGTGCTAATTGATCAGTCCAATTGTGATCAACGATAACGTGGCATGTAGCACATGCACAAAGACCTCCACAAATAGCATCGACACTGTCATCAAGTTCTCGGATATTCTCCATTAATGAAATACCAGATTGTCCATCATGCTCTAATAACTGGCCTGATCTATTCTTAATTACAAGTCTTACCATTCTTGAAACCTATGCCTATGTTATAAGTGGCGCACTATATCAAACCAGAATATATAACTTTAATCCTCAATTTAATGAATAAAAAATATTCAACAGACGTACACCTAGTGTTGTTTTTCAAGTCTCCAGATAACGCTAAAAGTCGACTGGCATTGGAAATAGGAAAATGTGCTTCTGAGGTGGCAAAGCTTTTGTGGGAATGCACACTCGAGGACCTCAATGATTGGCATGGCCAAATTTGGTTCTCTCCAGCAAACCTAGGCGATAGACTGTGGCTTGATTCCCAAGTTAGGCAACCTATGAAAGTCGTATCACAAGGAAACGGTAATCTAGGAGAGAGGATCAATCACGTAGATAAAATTCTTCGCTCTCAGAACGTAAAAAAAATCATATATATTGGAATGGATTGCCCTGGACTAAACCCAAACTACCTAAGAAAAGCCGCTGATGAACTTCAACAAAGTGATGTGGTATTAGGTCCGTCACTTGATGGCGGCGTAGTGCTAATGGGTGCTCAGCATGCGTGGCCAGACTTATGCAATCTCCCATGGAGCACGAGTCGTCTATGTGATGAATTAAAAAATACTTGCAAAAAATCTAAACGAACATTTAAGCAACTACATACGCTTTATGATATCGATAGCAAACGCGACTTACTCTATGCTCAAAAAGACCTAGCATCTATAAGTAGAATTACCAGACAAAACCTCTTTAACTGGATAAAGGATAACTTGAAAGACTTTCAAGACAGCACTTCAAATAACACAGAAGGATTTACCAATTGAAATTTATCCTTTTAGTCGTTTTAGCCCTTACAGCGCTAACTGTAACAACAATTTTTCCAGTTTCTGACTGGATTTTGTTTGGAAGTAAATGGATAGATGAAAATCAGGTACTAGCGGGGCTCACATATATAACAGCTTACACAATAGCAACTATCCTTGTTATCCCCGGCACTATCTTGACGGTCACTGCTGGTTTTCTATTTGGCATCCCTTTGGGTATTGCAATAGTTTCGGCAGGAAGCTTATCAGGCGCATGTTGTTCATTTCTAATCAGCCGATTCTTTGCGCGGGATTGGGTTAGCAATAAGTTTATTAAATTTCCATTATTCAATGCATTAGACACGGCATCCAAAGAAAAGGGATTTTTAATAATTCTCCTAGCGCGCTTATCACCTTTGTTCCCTTACAACATTTTGAACTACGCTTTAGGCCTGACAGCTGTTACTTTTAAAAATTACATACTGGCATCCTGGATTGGAATGGCTCCTGGCATCACTATATATGTCTCTATAGGAGCTGCTACAAAAAATATTTCAGGGCTTGCTAGCTCAGAAATACAATATGAAAACATTCAACAATTATTTTTCATTGCTGGATTGGTTGCAACACTTATACTACTTACAATTGTTATGCGCATGGCAAATAAAACGCTCCATAAAAAGCTAGATAGAACAATGGTAGATAGCCCGGACTAGTGCTTACGACTGAACTAAATTCCCCCGATTACCCAGGCGCACAGTATGATCAAAACTGGCAAAAACTAACTTTTCCGCAAAACTATCGTAACCCAATCCCAAAAAAGTGTTATCACTTGGTAATTATAGGTGCAGGTCCTGCAGGGTTAATTACCGCAATTACTGCATCTGGACTAGGCGCTAAAGTAGCGCTTATAGAACAGAGAGGAATGGGCGGCGACTGTCTCAATGTTGGTTGTGTACCTTCTAAGGCTTTGCTTGAGTTTACAAAACATAAATCATCCCCGACATTCAATGACGCATTTTCATGGATGAGACAAACCCGAAATTTGATTGCCAGACATGATTCAGTTGAGAGATATGTCAAAAAAGGCGTTGATGTCTTTCTTGGGACTGGGAGTTTTCTTGACGAAAAAACAATAAAGGTTGGCGAGCAAGAATTAACTACACAAAAAACACTAATTGCTACAGGATCCAATCCAAAATTTCCTCACTTAATTGGGCTATCAGAATCTCACCCATTAACCAATGAATCTGTTTTTAATCTGACTGAACCACCAAAAGACCTTGCAATTCTTGGCGCAGGCCCTGTCGGTTGTGAACTCAGTCAAGCACTTTCCCGGCTTGGCATCAAAATAAATTTATTTGAAATAGCAGATAAAATACTTTCAAAAGAACACCCAAAAGCTAGCGACATGGTTACTCAATTCCTACTTGATGACGGCGTCCAATTATTCACTGGAACAAAGATATCTGAAATAAAAAAAACTGATACTCATTTAATAGTATGTACTGACAAAGGAAAGATAAGGGTCGAGAAAATCTTAGTCGCTGCAGGGCGTCAAGCAAACATTAACAGCCTAGGGATAGAGTCTATTGGTATAGAGCTTCGGAATGGACTAATAGCAGTTGATAACAAGCTTCGAACAACCAACCCTAAAGTATTTGCCGCAGGAGATGTCTGCTCACAGCTTCAGTACACACATAATGCTGATTCTCATGCGCGTATTGTCGTACAGAATTCATTATTTGCTCCCACGGCGACAACAGATAAACTTGTAGTGCCACATTGCACCTATACAAATCCTGAAGTTGCTAGCGTTGGAGAGACCCAAGAAACTCTGACGGCCCAAGGGGTCTCTTTTGATACGTATAACATTGCATTAGGTGACTTAGACCGAAGTCAAACAAGAGGAGATCGCACAGGCTTTGTTGAAGTACTTACTTCTTCTAAAAGAGACAACATTCTTGGAGCAACTATCGTAGCCCGTGATGCTGGCGAACAAATAGCATCCATTTGTGTTGCCATGGCTAATAACATAGGCCTCAGGGCACTTGGGAAAGCAGTCATTCCCTATCCGACAAGAGGAGAGTATCTCAAACGCTTAGCAGACACTTATAACCGAAAACGAATCACTCCTATCGCAAGAAAACTACTTAATATTTGGTTCCAAAAGAACGAATAATGCAAGTTAAATACAGTGAATAAGCATTTTGATATTGCCATAGTCATACCTGTTTTTCGTGACACAGAAAAATGCTGCTCACTGATAAATCGCATTCGAAATTGGCCCAAACAACCGGCTGAGATTGTTGTGGTATCAGCAGAACAGAATAAAGTGCTATTAAATTTTTGTGCTGATAACAACTGCCAATACACTACAGCTCATGAATGTAGAGGAACACAGCTAGATATTGGAGCTAAGTTAACTAAAGCAGCTGTATTGTGGTTCTTACATGCTGATTCAGTCCCTGACTCTAAAAGCCTAAACATAATAGAGACAAAATGTTTGAATAACTATGGCAGCGGGCACTTTAAATTTAGATTTACAGGAGAACGAACTTGGAAAAAAATATTTCTTGAATCTCTAATAAAATTTCGTATTTTACTTGGTGGAATTGCATACGGAGATCAGGGTCTGTTTATGCAACGACAAAATTATTTGGACTGCGGAGGATTTGATAATCAACCATTATTTGAAGAAATTCGCTTAGTAAAAAATCTACGCAAGAAAACACAATTTCAATCTCTAAATACGCCAATTGGAGTTTCGCCAAGGCGCTGGATTCAAGGAGGTTGGATAAAACAAAGCCTAAAAAACCGCATATTGGTGATACGCTATCTTTTAGGTACACAGGCAGAAAAATTAGCTCATAGTTACTATATGGCACCCAAAGCCCAAAACTTTACCGCCGACCAGGAGCCAAAGAAGTGAGCGTGGCGTTGGATTTGCTCAGATATACCCCAAGCGGTGAGCCTAGGGGTTATATAAAGCCCATCCAGTTGCGAGAACTATGGTTCCATACCGGAACAGCATGCAATCTAGCATGTCCTTTTTGCCTGGAAGGCTCAAAACCTGGCGACAACCGTCTTGAACGAATAACTCTAGAAGATACCCTTCCTTTTTTTGAAGATGCTGTATCACTAGGTGTTGAGCAGTTTTCATTTACCGGTGGTGAGCCTTTTATTGTAAAAGACTTTGTGCGTACCCTTGAATACGCTTCAAATTTAAAGCCTTGTTTGGTATTAACAAATGGTACTGATCCCCTGTTAAAACGAATTAATCAACTAGATTCGCTCATTTATCAACCAAATCAGGTTGCATTCAGGATAAGTATCGACTATCACGATGAGTCAAAACACGATGGTGGACGAGGCACTGGAAGCTTCCAAAAATCTCTAGAAAGCTTAAAGGCTCTGGATGAGAAAGGATTCAAAATATCAGTTGCCAGGCAAATGACTATCAATGAAGATAGCAATGCTATTGATAGGATATATCGTACTTTATTCAGAAAACAGGGGATTCCTGAAAACACGACAATCGTGTCTTTCCCGGATTTCTTTACACCAGGATCAACACCTACCGTACCCTCTATTACAGAGAACTGCATGACCACCTATCACTCCAAAAAAACTAGGGAAGCATTCATGTGCTCATTCTCAAAAATGGTAGTTAAAAAAAATGGGAAAATGCGAATTTATGCATGCACATTAGTTGATGATGATGAAACTTATGACCTTGGTAGCGATCTAAAAGAAAGCATAGAAAAAAAAATTATGATGCGGCATCACCGCTGTTATAGTTGCTTTACTTATGGGTCGTCGTGCAGCGAAATTTAACTTGTTTATAACTGGGATACTAAACTAAAAAGTGGAAAACCAAATTGAAACCCTTGCTGATATAAGTCTTCCTTGGATTGAATGGATTAGCCCTTACATTTGGCTGCAAGCAGCACTCATTGTAGTTCTTGGCCTAATTCTCGCTTTAATTGCAGAACATCTAATTGTTGCCACACTTGAAAAACTTGTAGCCCGAACCTCTAGCGCTCTTGACGATGAGGTAATCTCAGCCCTAAAGAGACCACTTTTTGTAAGTATTTTTTTTATTAGTTTGGCGTTGGCAACATTTCGTCTGAATTTTCCTGTTCCTCTTATTGACGTTACCTTAGCAAGTTTGACAACTATTGCGGTTTTAGTATGGCTTGGTTTTTTTATTAGACTGACACGTGTAGTTCTAACTGTACTTAGCAGAGCAAAAGGCAGGTATGAGTTTGTTCAGCCCTCAACACTTCCTCTTTTTGATAATTCCGCAAAACTATTACTTTTTCTCAGTGCTCTATATTTTATTTTTCTGGCATGGGGAATTAATGTCAGCGCATTAATTGCATCGGCTGGAATAGTGGGATTAGCGTTAAGCTTTGGCGCTCAAGATGCGCTTTCAAACATTTTTGGCGGCATGTCTATTCT
>MDTE01050347.1_pt1 | contig 30998 bp, 27 predicted proteins | sample 811231 | NCBI WGS metagenome assembly MDTE01 (sample SAMN05326651, study PRJNA326480) | marine metagenome | isolation source: seawater | place: Indian Ocean: Red Sea | collected 2010 | reverse complement strand
TCATCACCGATCTCGATGCGGAGCAGGTTGGGGATCTCGTCGAGGTCACGGGTGCCGGCTCCGTAGCCCACTGTGTCACCGGTGAAGGTGGTGGGTTCCCCAAAGCTGTCCGCAAAGGTGGTCAGGAGTGCGGCGCCGGTCGGGGTAAGGAGTTCCTTCGGGATTTCCGTTCGCCGGAGCGGGACGTCGGCACACATCGCGACGACGGCCGGTACAGGGATGGGCATGGCGCCGTGCGCGCCTTTGGTCGATCCGGTGCCGACCGACAGGGCCGAACAGTCGATGTGACCGATCCCCAGGTGCTTGATGCCGATGACGGTCCCCACGATATCGACAATGGCGTCGACGGCGCCGACCTCGTGGAAGTGGACCTTTTCGATCGTGGTGCCGTGGACGTTGGCTTCAGCCTCCGCTAAGCGAGTGAAGACGGCCAACGCACGGTTCTTTACGTCCTGGTCAAGGCTGCTCGCGTTCAGGATGTCCACGATATCGCTTAGGTGGCGATGGACGTGACCTTCCTGCGCTAGGACATCGACCTTGGTTGCCGTGATCCCGTGTTTGGTAGTCGTCGAATGGGAGAGGGTGTAGTCCGACATGCCCAGTTTGGAGAGTTCGCTCTCGAGGGTCTCGAACGGGACGCCTGCGTCGACGAGGGCGCCGAGGAACATGTCGCCGCTCGCGCCGGCGAAGCAGTCGATGTAGGCCCGGCGTTTGGTTGTGGGGTCAGGCATAATGAAATGTCTTAGGACCAAAGTGTGACCGGAGGCCGCCCGTGACGGAATAAACTTCGAGGTTTGTCAGCGGATGTGGTCGGGCCATCTGTTCGGGAGGTGCTAGAAGGAGTGAAGGTCGAGGTCGCGGAGTTCGTCCTGGATGGTCTTGGGGTCGAAGATGTCTGAGAATGCGTAGACATCCTCGAAGTCTTCGAGGCGATCTTCTTCGGTCTTGCTCATCAGGCCGTGGCGGACAAGGCTGAAGACGATCTCACCGAAGTGCACGGTCTCGGTGATACCCCAGTAATCGAACACCGACATGACCATCGGGCCGAACTGGTCACGGCCGTATTCGGCGATGCCCCGGCACAATTCCTGACCGGTAACGTGCCGGGAAATGGCAGTGGCTTCCCGGTCCCGTTTGAGTTCCCGAACGGTGTGGTCGAGCGCAGAGTAGATAAAGAAGTAGGCCTCGCGCTTGAACTTCGCGTCCTCGTCGGAGATCGCGTCGATCTGGTCGTAGAAGGATGTCTCTTCTTCCAGCATGGTTACTCTGCCATTCGAGCGTCGTTCTCCAGATACGCTGTGACGATCGAGCCGCTATCGTGCTCGAACAAAGCGTAAAGCGCGTTCCGAGTGTCGATAAAGTTGTCCATGAAGTGATCGGGGACCGGTTTGCCTGTCGGTCGGTTCGTCACCCGCGAGGGGTTTGTGAGTCGATACTCCCCCCGGTGCGTGGTGTAGAAATTGTAGTGGAGGTGTGGGCCCGTTGCACGTCCCGTGGCTCCCACATACCCGATAATCTGCTTCTGCTGGACGTAGCTGCCCTTCTTAAGCCCGCGTCTGTAGTTGCTCAAGTGACCGTAGCCTGTCTTGTATCCGTTCTTGTGCTTCACCTCGATGTATTTGCCCAAAGCGCCCTTCCGCCCGATGAACGATACGGTGCCTTCGGCGGTCGCCCACACCGGTGTTCCGTGGCTGGCGGCATAATCGATCCCGTGATGCTTGAGATACTTCTTGAGCACGGGATGGAAGCGGCGGTTCGTGAATCCGGAGCTGATGCGGCGGTAATTGAGCGGCGATTTCAAGAAGATGCCCCGGAGCGACTTACCGTCCGCATTGTGGTAGCCGCGGTAGCCGTCGGGTGTCTCGTAGAGATAAGCCTGGTGGCGTTCACGGCCGGTGGCGTACTCGGCAGCCAGAATCTCGCCGTAGCGGACGAACTCGTCGTCCTTGAAGAACTCTTCGTAGGCGATCGTGAACCGGTCCCCGGGACGACAGTCGACCATGAAGTCGATCTCGTATTCGAAGATGTCACTCAGCCTGTTGCTCAGGACGTCCGGGTTCTTGCCCGTCGCGATCAGGGCATTCCAGATGGAGTCTTCCAGTCGCTCAGAAATCACCACTACGCGCCGGTCAAGGGGGACGTTTTCCTTCCACGCTCTGAGGCCGGCAGACTCTCGACGCGCCAGAATGCGCGACTCAAGTGAGCCCCGTTTGATGTATTCGAAGCCAAGGACGGTGCCGGTCGAGTCCACCTCGGCCGTGAAGCGATCCCCGCGCTGGACGACATTTGGGTTGAAATCGGCTCGGTGGATGCCCTTCCGCAGGGCCTTGACGAGGTCGAACACTTCCTCGTGCGAGATGCCGGCAGACTTCAGTGCTTCACTGAATGCCTCGCCGCGATCGATTTTACCGGTGATGATCTGGTTTGTTGGTGGTTCTGGAAGGAGGGGGGCCTGGGTGGCGATAACAGGCGGCGGCTCCGGTGCAGGCTCTGTCTCGACAGATGGCGCGTCGCCCGAAAGCCGGGATAATCCCAGCACAGCCAGGCCGGCGATGACGACGATGAACTTGCCCGGACCCGAGAGGAAGGATCCGGGCAAGTCATTGTCCCTGCGAGGGTTCTTGAAATCCAGACTTGGCATGGGGGGGAGAACGTTGGGTTCAGTGCGAGAGTGTATTCGGCGTAAGTTTTTGTTATTTATAACTATGTAACGAAATACGGCCTCAAAAATAGGCCATTCACCAGAGGGTGTCAATAATATTTCGGTTGCAGTGGGGGTAGCCGGAGGATACTGTTTTCCCTGCAGTTAAGGGATCGGAACCAAGTCAAAAGCTGTCAACGCAGAGAGCCTAGAGAACGTAGAGGGAAACCAGGGTCGGTTTGGGACAGACCCAGTCCGTCATTGACTCGTGGAACGGCCAGAACGAGTAATACCCAGTTAAAGCACAGGCTCTCCCTCTCCTGCGAAGTGGGAGAGGAATTCTTGCGGGCTTGTTTTTGCGCCCGCAGCACGGGTGAGGGCCTTGATGTTGGCGAATTCGGGAACCCGCCATGACCGGGCCGCACCTTAGCTGAGTCCATCCTCTCCACGCGTGGGAGAGGAGAGATGCGTTGGCATTTCTAAAAAAATATCAGCCGAATGGTCGTTAAAGAAACCAAGACGGAGATAAAAGGTCTTCTGCCGGCGGACCTCGAGGATACGCTGGCGGAGCACGGGTTTGAGCGGTTTCGAGGAAGGCAGATCGCGCACTGGATGTATGGTCGGGGGACGACCGACTTCCAGGAGATGACTAATCTGTCTCTTACTGCGCGTGATGAGCTGGCCGAGCGGATGAGCATTCTGAATCTCGGACGCGTGACGACCGAAGAGGCCAGCGACGGGTCGGCGATCAAGTTTCTGTTCGAAATGCCCGATGGCCGGCGGATCGAGAGTGTACTGATGCGCGAAGGACGTCGCAGGACGCTTTGCGTGTCGTCACAGGTGGGGTGCCCGCTCGACTGCTCGTTCTGTGCGACCGGCAAGATGGGGCTGCTAAGGAATCTGACACCGGGCGAGATCATCGACCAGGTGATCCAGGCGCGCAAGTATCTGACGAATCGCGGAGACGACCTGACGAACGTGGTGATGATGGGGATGGGGGAGCCGCTGCTCAACCTGGATGCGGTTACAGTCGCGACGCATCTGATGAACCTCGACTACGGACCCTCGATCAGCAACCGACGGATCACGGTGTCGACGGCCGGTCACGTACCCGGGATTCACAAGCTGATCGACAACGGGCAGAAGGTGATGCTCGCTGTCTCGCTGAATGCGACGACGGACGCACTCCGCGACGAGATCATGCCGATCAACAAGCGGTGGCCGATCAAGGACTTGCTGAAGGCTGCGTCGGACTACCAGGTGTTCAACGGCAGGCGGATTACGTTCGAATATGTGCTGCTCGGTGGCGTGAACGATACCGTCGAAGAGGCGCGCGCGCTGGTCAAGCTGCTGCATCGCATCCCGTCGAAGGTGAACGTGATCCCGTGGAACCCGATCGACGGCGAGGACTACGAGCGACCGGATGAGCGCACGATCCACGCGTTCGTTCAGGCGATCGCCGACGCACAGATGACGGTGACCGTTCGCTACAGCAAAGGGACGGAGATCACGGCCGGGTGGGGTCAGCTGTATCAGAAATTCGAACGAAATTAATGCAAATATTGCATCGGTGGAGCGCGAGACTTTGGTCTTGAACTGATTCCAAGGATATGTTATAGTTCGACTTACACCACGGATACCCCCTCTTCCTTTTCCCTGAGTGATGTTGGAGGCGACATATTTATGTCCCAGTTTATCGTCGACGGAGGGCACCCCCTCTCTGGGACGATCCGGCCGGTCGGCAACAAGAACGAACTTCAGCCTGCTCTTGCTGCCAGCCTGCTAACCGACGAACAAATCACCCTTCATAACGTCCCCGACACAGTGGATCGTGCGACGCTGATCGCCATCATGCGCGACATCGGTGTCCGGGTCGACGAGCCCGTTTCTCATACGCTCACAATCTGCGCGGGGTCGTTGAACTCGACGAGCCTCGACAAGGACATGTGCGCCAAGGTTCGCGGCGGGTTCATGTTTTCCGGCCCGCTGCTTACCCGTCACGGGAGGGCGACGGTTCCGCGGCCGGGTGGTGACAAAATCGGGCGACGACGCGTCGACACGCATATCCTGGCTCTCGAGGCGCTGGGTGCGAAGATCCACACGAATCACATCTACGAGTTGCGTGCACCGAAGGGTCTGAAGGGCGCGGACATCTTCCTCGACGAACGCAGTGTGACCGCCACGGAGAACGCCATCATGGCGGCCGTGCTCGCCGAGGGGAAGACGATCATCCAGAACGCCGCGAGCGAGCCGCATGTGCAGCAGCTCTGTCGCCTCCTGAACAAGATGGGGGCGAGCATCTCGGGGATCGGCTCGAATATCATCGAGATCGTGGGTGTTTCAGAACTGCACGGTGCGGAGCACACAATCGCGCCGGACTACATGGAAGTGGGTAGCTTCATCGGCCTGGCGGCTGTGACGAACAGCCCGCTTCGGATCGCGGACGCCGCGCCGCAGGACATGCGGCGATCCCTGATGGTGTTTAAGCGGCTGGGTGTCGAGGTCGAGATCGAGGGTAACGATCTCGTGGTGCCCGAGTTTCAGAAGCTCGAGATCTTGCCAGACGTGGGAGACGCGATTCCCAAGATCGACGATGATCCTTGGCCCGGGTTCCCGGCGGATCTGATGAGTATCGCGATTGTCGTCGCGACGCAGTCTCGTGGAACGGTTCTGTTCTTCGAGAAAATGTTCGAGTCGCGAATGTTCTGGCTCGATCGCCTGATAGAGATGGGCGCGAAGATCATCCTGTGCGATCCGCATCGGGCGGTCGTGGTCGGACCGTCAAAGCTGTATGGTGAGAACCTGACGAGTCCCGATGTGCGCGCCGGTATGGCGCTGCTGTTGGCGAGCCTGTGTGCGGAAGGGCAGAGCGTGATTAATAATATCGAGCAGATCGATCGTGGGTATGAGCGGATCGATGAGCGTTTGAATCTGCTGGGGGCGCGGATCAAGCGGGTGAGTGATTAGGCGCTTCTTCGTTCCCAGGCTGGAGCCTGGGAACGAGGTATAACGCCAACTGGAAGCCGGCGCGAGACGCGGCTAGGCATTTTTTGTGTAGTGATGGTTTAATGCCCGCCCGTTAGGGTGTACTATTTCATGTCGACAGTTAACGAGGGTACTCTCCGTGAGGGTGCCCTCGAAATCGTTCGGGTCCTTCGTGACGCGGGTTACCAGGCGCTGTGGGTGGGCGGATGTGTGCGGGATGATTTGCTGGGGATTCCGCCGAAGGACTATGATATCGCGACGGATGTGGATCCTGAGGCCGTGCTCGACCTGTTCGCATCCCACGAGGGGAGTGAGGCGCGGTTTGTGGGCGAGGCGTTCGGGGTCGTTCGGGTATCGTTGTCGTGCGGAGTCTACGAGGTCGCGCGGTTCCGTGAGGAAGGAGACTACCAGGATGGTCGGCACCCGTCGTCCGTTCGGGCTTCGACAGCGGAGCGGGATGCGCTTCGGCGTGACTTCACGGTCAACGGGATGTTCTACGACCCGATCGACGAACGCGTGATCGACTACGTCGGTGGTCAGGCCGATCTCGACGCGAAGGTGATCCGGACAATCGGGGAACCGAGTGAGCGGTTCGGGGAAGATCATCTTCGCATGCTACGGGCGATCCGGTTCGCGTCCCGTCTGAACTGGCCGATCCAGGACGAGACATTCTCTGCGATTGTCGATCTGGCAGACCAGATCACTAGGATCAGTCAGGAGCGTGTGCGCGACGAGCTGATCTTGATCCTGACGGAAGGAGGCGCTCCCCAGGGGATTCGCTCACTGATCGATACCGGGCTTGCCGGCCATCTGCTGCCGGAGATCCTGGACATGGACGGCGTGTCCCAACCACCTCAGTTTCATCCCGAGGGGGACGTCTTGACCCACACGATGATCATGCTGGGGCTGTTGCGTGACCCGAATCTCGAGCTTGCGTTCGGCGTGCTGCTGCACGACGTTGGGAAACCGTCAACATACGAGGTGCTGGATCGGATCCGGTTCAACAACCACGTAAAGGTGGGCGCGGAGATGGCGGAAGCGATCTGTCGCCGGCTCCGGATGTCGAACGACCAGACTGAACACATTCGGCGGCTCGTGGCGGATCACCATCGGTTCGCGAGTGTCCACGAGATGCGGCAGAGCACGCTGAAGCGGTTCCTCCGGACGCCTCGTTTCGAGGATCATCTGGAACTGCATCGGTTGGACTGTCTGTCCAGCCACCGGAAGCTGGAGAGCTATCGGTTCAGCCGTGACGCGCTGGGCACGCTGAAGCCGGACGAGATCCGTCCTGACCGGTTGATTACGGGCGACGACTTGATTGCAGCGGGGTATCCGCCCGGCCCGGCCTTCAAGCTGGCTCTGGGAGCGGTCGAGGAGCAGCAGTTGGAAGGGAAGCTGGAGACGGCGGAAGCGGCCTTGGCTGTGGCAACCGCCATTCTCGATCAGGATGCATCCGGTTCGTAGCCATTCAAGCGGGCGACGAATCAGCCGATCTAAACATAAGTTGTTGGTTCTCAGTCCTTTGAGGAGCTCAGGAAATGGCTGACGAAGAAGATCTCTTAGGCTCGATGGATGAGCTGGAGGATGAGGAAGGCGATGAAGAGGAAGGTGGTGGTGGCTCACCACTGATGAAATACCTGCCCCTGATCGGGGGTGTTCTCGTCGTTCAGATCATCATTGGATACGTGATTGGCTCTCTGTTCTTCGCGCCGTCGGAAGACGAGGCGGCGGAAGGAGAGCAGGCCCCCGATGAGGTGGTCGCCGAGGTTCCGATGATCGAGCAGGAAGTCGTTTGGGACAAAATGGATCCGATAGTGATCAACCCGGCCGGGACGGGTGGTCTGAGATTCGCAAGCGTGCACGTGAACCTGGGACTGACGTCTGAAGCCGTTCTGCTCGCGATCGACGAGCGTGGTCTAGCCTCCCGGATCCGAGATACCCTGATCGGAGTTCTGGCCAGCAAGACGATCGACCAGCTGGATCCGAGGTATCATGAATCGCTGAAGGTCGAAATGCGGTCCAAACTCAACGAATTCCTGAGCCCGGAGATGAATCCTGCGGCGATAAAGGCCGTTTATTTTCAAGGGTTTGTACTCCAGTAGATCCGCGCTTACCAGGTTTCGGTCATCCTGTCGTGCGGGGTGGGGTCAATCGCCCATTCGCCGAGTCTAAGGGGTGTCGATTCATCGTATCCGCCCCAAGACTAAGGATTGCCATATGGGCCGTACCCTCCTGACCTTACTCGCTGCTTTCCTCGCGCATCCGCTGTCCGCTGAAGCGACATCGGTCGTCAAGTTTTCGTTCGATTCCCTGTGTGAAACGTCCAAACGGATTGCCCACGTCACTTGTATCTCTTCTGAGGTGGTGGAGACGGAGGACGGTGTCCGGACGCGGACCCGGTTCCGCGTGATGGAGGGTGTGAAAGGCTCGGTCGGGCAGCAGTTCGAGATCGCGCTGCCAGGGGGGCACCTCGGAGACAGGCGGGTGACGGTTCCGGGCGTGCCTACATTCGAGGCCGGTGAAGAGACTGTTCTGTTCCTCTCGGAACCGGATGGGACGGGATCCCGCTGGCCCGTTGGCCTGGGTCAAGGCTGCTACCATGTGGTGGCGGATGAGGCTGAGGGGCGGAGTGTGAGGCTGCAGAGGGGGGCTACGCCGATTCCGGATGGGGCGCTGTTCAAGCCGGCGGGTGGTGGGGCGTATCGGGTCGAGTTGAAGGCGTTTCTGGATAAGGTGAGAGAGACGGTTGGGGAAGAGGTGGTGGACCGTCAGTCGGAAGATGGGGTGAAATAGACGAAAGCCTCGGTTTCAGGCTTCAGTTTTCAGGGCCCGGGCCGCCGTAAAGTGCCTACCAAGCAGATAGATACCTCTCTACTTGCGGTCGGGCGACTGGAAGCAGGCCACCCTGCGGGTTGCTTGCGAGCTTGCTTCGCAAACTCTTGTCGCACAAAGTAATTCCCTCCTGTAAGATCTGCGTATCCCCTTGCTTGACATCAGTTAGTGATTCTTATAAGTTTCGAGGCTCAATGGTGGTTGTTTTGGGCCCGGTCTGTCTATCCGGGACGTCGGCCAGTTCTCGAAATGGAAAGGGGGCCCTCCCACGGGGCTCGATCGACTGATGAAGACTCTCAGCGCCAAGCCGGCAGAAGTGACTCGCAAGTGGTTCATTGCCGACGCCGACGGTAAGGTTCTCGGGCGGTTTGCCAGCGAAGTCGCGCGCCTGCTCAAGGGCAAGCACAAGGCCATCTACACCCCGCACGTCGACACTGGTGATCACGTGATCGTGATCAACGCCGAGAAGGTCAAAGTGACGGGGAACAAGCTGGCGGACAAGATCTACACGAACTACAGCGGCTACCCGGGTGGTCTGCGGAAGCGGACGCTTGAGAAGGTTCTCGAGACGCGTCCGGAGTATGCGCTGGAGCACGCGATCAAGGGGATGCTCCCCAAGAATGCCCTGGGTCGGAAGATGATGAAGAAAGTCCGTATCTACGCGGGCCCCGACCACAAACACGAAAGTCAGCAACCCGAGGCGATCGACCTCTAGGGTCGGTGCCGCAGGAGGATCAACTTTGGCACAGGATGCACTCGCATCGGCCACAGGCCGACGGAAAGAATCCACTGCTCACGTGAAGCTGCTTCCCGGTGACGGGAAGATCACGGTGAACGGGAAGACGGCGATCGAATACCTCAAGCGCGACGTGCTCGTGATGGCCGTCGAGCAGCCGCTGCAGGTGACGGAGACGATCGGGACCTACGATATCGTAGCCAGCACCAAGGGCGGTGGGCTGAGCGGCCAGGCCGGTGCGATCCGTCTGGGTGTCGCTCGCAGCCTTCTGGCGGCGAACGAGGCCTATCGTCAGTCGCTCCGGGACTTCGGTCTCCTGACGCGCGACCCCAGAGAGGTCGAGCGGAAGAAGCCGGGTCGCCCGGGCGCACGTCGTCGCTTCCAGTTCTCGAAGCGTTAAGGATCTCTCGAACAGGTTTACGAAGTCAACGGTCTCCATCGTTTTACGGTGGAGACCGAATTCACGTGTGCCCCGATCGGTCCGGAGGGTGCGAGTGAGGGAATGCTGCAGAGCGCAGGGCTTTCACCACTCGATCCGGAAAAACCGAGATGACGGGCGCTGAGGGGTAACCCGAAGGAGAGTCGTATGGCAGTCGTATCGATGAAAGAGCTGTTGGAGTCGGGGGTCCACTTCGGACACCAGACCCGCCGCTGGAACCCGAAGATGAAGAAGTACATCTTCACCGAGCGGAACGGGATCTACATCCTCGATCTGCAGAAGACCCTGAAGCAGATCGAAGACGCCTACAAGATTGTCCGTGAGGCGGCCGAGAAAGGCAAGCCCGTCCTGTTTGTGGGGACGAAGAAGCAGGCCAAGGCCGTGGTGCGGATGGAGGCTGAGCGCTGCGAGCAGTTCCACGTGACGGAGCGCTGGCTGGGCGGGATGCTCACGAACTACCAGACGATCCGTCAGAGCATCCGTCGTCTCGAGTCGCTCGACAAGATGAGCCAGGACGGGACGTATGAGCGCCTGACGAAGAAGGAAGTGATTCGTCTCGAGCGGGAGCGCGGCAAGCTGCAGAACTCGCTGGGCGGTATCCGGGACATGGGTGGGTTGCCCGGTCTCGTCTACATCGTCGATATCAAGAAGGAGCGGATCGCCGCTGCCGAAGCTCGCCGACTCGAGGTGCCCATCGTGGCCATCGTCGACACGAACTGTAACCCGGAAGATGTCGATCACGCGATCCCGGCGAACGACGATGCCATTCGTTCGATTACGCTGATCACGAAGCTGATGGCCGACGCGGTGCTGGAAGGCCGCAACGCTGCCCAGGATAAGGAAGAGCAGGCCGAGAGTGCGGCGGTCGGGCCCGCCGAGCTTCCGAGCGGGCCGGAGATCACGGAGATTCCGGCAGAAGAATCGAAATAACTAATTAGGCGCCCCTCGATACGTCCCTGACGAAGTCCGGGCCTACTCGGGGTGAAACGGAGAGGAAAGGGCGGGAGATGGCAATTACGGCAAGTCAGGTCCAGGAGCTGCGTAAGCGGACCAATGTCGGTATGATGGACTGCAAGAATGCGCTGACCGAGGCCGAAGGCGACACGGAGAAGGCGATCGAGATCCTGCGCACGCGCGGGATCGCCAAGGCGCAGGATCGCGCCGGTCGTGCGGCGAAGGAAGGCGCTATCGAGGCGTATATTCACGCGGGCGCCAAGCTCGGTGTGATCCTCGAGGTGAACTCGGAGACGGATTTTGTTGCGCGCACGGACGAATTCACGAGCTTTACAAAGGACGTTGCGATGCACATCGCGGCGGCCGCTCCGCTTGTCGTGAGCCGTGACGATCTGGACACGGAGACGCTCGAGAAAGAGAAGACGATCTATCGGGAGCAGGCCCTGCAGGAAGGGAAGCCCGAGCAGGTAGTCGACAAGATCGTGGAAGGTCGCGTCGACAAGTACTACCAGGAAGTCTGCTTGCTCGAGCAGGCCTTCGTGAAGGATTCGGACAAGACCGTTCAGGATCTGCTGAACGAGCTAGTCGCTCAGTGCGGTGAGAACGTGACGATCCGTCGCTTTGCGCGCTACGTTCTCGGCGACGAGAGCTAGTCGTCACGCAGGGTCGATCTGCACATCACAGGAGGGGAAGCCATGGTGAACGATATCCTCGCAGAAGCGAAGAGCGAGATGAAAAAAGCCGTGGAGGCCTTTCAGCGGGAAGTGGCGACCGTCCGTACCGGACGCGCCAACGCATCCCTGCTGGATATGATCCGTGTAGAGTACTACGGGTCGCAGGTTCCTGTGAATCAGGTTGCGACTGTAACGATTCCAGAGCCTCGTCTGATCGTCCTTCAGCCGTTCGACAAGACGGTCATTCCTGAACTCGAGAAGGCGATCCAGCAATCCAACCTGGGTCTGACCCCGTCCAACGACGGGAACTTGGTCCGGTTGCCGATTCCTCAGTTGACCGAGGAGCGCCGTAAGGAGCTGGTCAAGGTCGTCCACGGGATGAGCGAAGAATGCAAGGTATCTGTTCGCAATCATCGCCGTGACGCCAACGATATGGTGAAGGACGGGCAGAAGGATGGCGAGATCCCCGAGGATGAAGCCAAGCGCGCGTCGGACCAGATTCAGAAGCTGACGGACGAGTTTACGTGCAAGATCGACGAGCTGCTGGCCGACAAGGAAGCCGAGATCATGGAGGTCTAGGGGACAGGTCTGTGGATCGAGAAGCATAGGTGCCGCCTTACGGGAATCCGGTTGGGCGGCATCTTTTTTTAGTGGCAGATCAAGCGCGGGAACCGCAGAGGACGCAGAGGGAAAGGTGGGGTGGAGCGCCCTAAAAGGGGCGTGGCAAGTAGCCCGGGTAAGCCGGAGCGGTAGCGGAGGCGCGCCCCAGGAACCCAAGCTCACGATACTTGGGCGCCGCGGAATGTGGATTTATTGTCGCCCTCGTGGCCTTCGGCGCCGGCGAGCCCAAGCTTTCTGGGATTCTACAACGGTCTCGTCTCGTATCTAGAATTCGTTACAGAAACATAGCTTACACCACAAGTCGCAGCAGGAACTCTCGGCGATGGTCCAGAACCCTTAGAGATTCTTCGCGGCGCTCGGAATGACTGGGAGAGAGAACGAATGGCACGGATCAATGCGAATTACAACAAGCTGGCGGCGGGGTATCTGTTTCCGGAGATCGCGAGGCGGACTGCTGCATTTTCGGATGCGAATCCCGGGGTAAACGTGATGCGGCTGGGGATCGGGGATACGACCGAGCCGTTGACGGATGTGGTGATCGCGGGGCTGCACGCCGGGGTAGACAAGCTGTCCAAGTCAGACTCGTACTCCGGGTATGGGGACGGAGAAGGCGACCAGGACCTCCGTGAGGCGATCGCGGCCAAGTATGCTGACTATGGCGTCACGTTCGACGAAACGGAAGTGTTCGTGAGTGATGGGGCGAAGTCCGACTCGGCGAACATTTCGTCGATCTTCTCGCACGATGCCGTGATCGCCGTGCAAGATCCCGCGTATCCGGTTTACGTCGATAGCAACGTGATCTCGGGGCGGACGGGCGAGGCGGTGGAAGGGCAGTATGAGGGGCTCGTCTACATGCCGTGCACGGAGGACAACGATTTCTTCCCAGAGCCGCCGAGACAGAAGGTCGACTTGATCTACCTGTGTGTGCCGAACAATCCGACCGGTGCTGTTTGCTCGAAGGAGCAACTGAAGTCTTTCGTCGACTACGCGATCGACAACAAAGCGGTGATCTTCTACGACGCCGCTTACGCACCGTATATCACGGACACATCGTTGCCCAGGACGATCTTCGAGATCGAGGGGGCGAAGTCATGCGCCATCGAAATTAACAGTTTCTCGAAAGACAACGGGTTCACGGGTGTTCGGCTCGGGTGGTCGGTTGTGCCGCAGGATCTGGTGGTCGAGGATTCGGAGTCGGGCAAGCTGAACACGATGTGGCGCCGTCGTCAGAACACGTTCTTCAACGGGTCGTCGAACATCGTCCAGCGCGGCGCGTTCGCGTCGTTGTCACCGGAAGGGCGCAAGCTGTCGCAGGAGATGGTCGGCTACTACATGGTCAACGCACGGACGATTAAGAGCGGGCTCGAGAGCATCGGGATCACAGTGTTCGGTGGGTCGAACGCGCCTTACCTGTGGATGAAGACGCCGAACGGGCTTAGCTCGTGGGACTTTTTCGATAAGCTGCTGACCGAGACGCACGTGGTGGGGACGCCGGGGTCGGGCTTCGGGCCGAGTGGGGAAGGATACTTCCGGTTGAGTGCGTTCGGGAATGAAGCGGATATTGCGACGGCGGTGGAATCCATCAAGAGTAATCTTCAGATCTAGGCAACGCTTTGCGCTGCTTGCGAGTTTGCGGCAACGCTGCGCGTTTCTGGTGCAAACTCTCTGCACGTATACTTTCGGTTAATCGGCCACCGCCGTAGTGGAAACCAAGTGACGAATGACGAGTAGTGACCGCCTTCGGCGGGAAACGGCTTCGGTGCGTCCGTGGGAGTCCTGAGTATTGAAGTGGATCACCATACAAGGTGCTGTCTGCGTCACCCTAATCTGTCTGTGGACCGTAACGCTTGGCCAGACCAAGACGCACGTGGCGATGCGGCACGTGGAAGACTACGGGGGAAAAGGGAGCGGAGCTGGGGAGTTCCTGGATCCTAGTGATGTGTCGATCGATCCGTCGGGGAATTTTTTGGTGTCTGACACGGGGAACCACCGGCTGGTGAAGTTGAATCAGAAGGGTGGTTACCTGTCGGAGGTCGGTGGGTTCGGGTGGGATGACGGGCAGTTCAACGAGCCCGTTGGCGTGTCGGCTGGCTCAGGGCTCGAGCTGTTTGTGGCTGACGGGCAGAACCAGCGGATTGCGGTCTACAGCCAGCATCTGAAGTTGGTGGCTGTGGTCGGCGGGAGGGACACCGAGGGCTCGCTGTCGATGGGGCGGCTGGGTGGGGTGGCGTCGACACGTGAAGGTGAAGTCTACGCGACGGACGTCGACTTCGACCAAGTGATACAGATCAGTACGTTCAGCCGGACCGATCGCTCCTTCGGTGGATACGGTTACGGGGCGGGGGAATTACGGATGCCATCAGCCCTGGTCGTGGATGACGAGGGGCGCGTCTACGTCTGCGATACCGGGAACGACCGGATCGTCGTGTTCGATCGGTTCGGGAATTATGACCGGGAGATCGGGGCTGACGTCTTAGGCAAGCCGGAAGGTGTGGCGATCGGGAAAGACGACGTGCTTTATGTGTCGGACACGGAGTCGAATCGGATCGTGGCGTTCGATCTCAACACGAATGGCGTTGTTGGGAAGCTGGGGGGGCCGAAACGAGGGGGGAGAAGCGGGCAGTTCGATACGCCGAAGGGGCTGGCGTTTGGGCACGGGGATCACCTGTTCGTGGCGGATGCGGGGAATCATCGGGTGGCGAAGTTTAAGACCCTTGTGTTGAGACGTAAGATGCGAGGGGGCAATGGCAAGTGACAAATGACCAAAGAAAACCTTCTGTGAGACTGCGCCGGCTGCAGAAGAATCAGCGCTGGCCCTCACCCTCGTGTCTCCTTTTAATCTGACCCCCAAGGGGTTGCATCCTGCCTGCCGAAGCGTCACCTTTACATATGCACTCCAAGTATTATTCGCACGCGATCGTTTTGGTCGCGTGTTCCTTTTTTACGGCCATTTCGGCCGGTTCTTCTATGGCGGCAACAGAAATTGCTCGCGTCCGATCCGGGTTCGATGTGGAGCGGCGTGTATTGGGCGACGACTCGCGTGGGCCGTTTGCGCTCGATGTCAGCGGGCTGGTCGTCGAGGGGCACGCCGTCCGAATCGATGGGGAGCTGCTGGTCTACGAGCAGGACTACTTCCTGAACGCTGAGAAGGCGACGATTGAGCTCGTCGAATCGTTGCGTCGCGGCGCCGTGTTGACCTTTTCCGGGAAGAGACGGCTGTCCCTGGGACAGACTGTCCGGCGCCGGGTGTTACCTGACGAGTCAGGCGGCAAGATCGTCACGGCGGCGCGCAGGACCCGGTCGTCGGTTCGACGTAGCCAGGTGGTATCTCCCAGATCGGAGAGCGGGGATCTCGAGGTGTCGGGGGTGAAGCGTCTGCAGGTGGCGATGGGGTCGACGTCGGAAGCTGCGCTCAATCAATCGCTACGGTTGGAACTGTCGGGCAAGCTGGCGGATGGGGTGCGCGTGTCAGGGTTCCTGACGGATCGCAGCCTGCCCATCCAGGCGGCCGGGCGGTCGCGGTCAATACAGGACATCGATCGGGTGCGGCTCGAGGTGTCCTCGTCGACGTTGTCGGCCGAGCTTGGGGATGTGGATATCGCGTTCGACGGGACCACCTTCGGGAGATACCGGAGAAGGCTCCAGGGCGTTCGGTTCCAGGCGAGTCCTGAGTGGGGGGAGCTGGATGTGTTCGGGGCGGTTTCGGAAGGCGCATGGGAATCCCGCCGGATCACGACGCAGTCGGGCTATCAGGGGCCTTACTTACTTGCGTCGCGTGCTCGTCCACTCGTGGCGGGCAGCGAACGACTCTACCAGAACGGCCGGCAGCTTCGCCGCGGGGAAGGGCAAGACTATGTCGTCGACTACGATCGAGGGTTGGTGACGTTCACGCCGAACCGTCCGATCACCGGACTGAGCCGGATCACGACGGAGTTTCAGGCCGTCGATCCGGAAGGGCGTTTGCGTAGCGTCGGGTTGAGAGGTCAGACGAATCAGGGCGGGATGCGTCTGGGGACCACGGTCATTCGGGAGTCGAGACAGGCAGGCGCTCCCTCGTTGACGGACAGCGGGTTGACGGGTGGAGTCAGCGGTCCGAACGCGTTTCTCTCTGTCGTGGACGGCGGCTACGAAGGACGGGGGCTCCGCCTCGATGGTGAGCTTTCCTGGGCCTCGGCAGCGGCGGCAGGCCAGAGCGAGCGCGGTCACGCAGGACGGGTCGGGCTCTCCTGGAAAAGCCCTGAGGCCAGGGCCGGGCGTCACGGATGGTCCGCTTTGAGACTGTCGAGCTCTTTCCGACACGTCGGAGAGACGTATCGCCCGATGGATTGGGTGGAGTCGATCGCGAACGAGGGACAGTGGGGATGGGAGCAGGGGGGCGACTACGACATTGGCACGTTGGCATCAGTGGATCTCCACTACCTGCCGACCTCGTTTGCATCGGTTGGTATTCGGTATGGTCGTCGGGCGGGTCTGCAAAGCGGTCACCTGCAGGGCACGACGATCACGATGGGCGGGGGGCGGCTCGGAGACTTGAGCGTGTCCGCAGACCGGATTACGCGTGAGGGTGGCCGACTGTCTCGCTACGCTGCGGACGGCTCAGCCAGTATCGGACCGGTTCGCGCGACCCTCCGTGTGCTGAGCGAAACCGCGACCGGATCGGCGATCACAGGGTCGCGGGTCTTCTATTCGCGTCCGTTCGAGACGTTCCCGGAAGGAGTTCGTGTCCGGGAGGCGGATTTGTCGTCCACCATTGGATCGCCTTCGCTATCACTCCGATCATCGTTGACGCTGTCGCAGGTCGATCAGCTTATGGGTGCGTGGTCTGACAGTACGCGCGAGCTCGTTCACACGAATCAGGTCGAGTCTCAGTTCTGGAACGGATTCCGTTTGAATGGGTCGTTCGGGCAAACACTCCGTCGTGGTCCAGAGACAGTGGGGCAGACGCGAGTGGTCAACCTGGGCCGAACACAAATTCACTACCGGAATCCCAACGGTTGGCTGACACAACAGGTCCAGTATCAAGTGTCCAGCACGGGGCTGGCTGAGAGCTATCGGGTCTACGTGGAGGTGCTAGACGGTCAGGGCTCTTATGTGTGGGAGGATGTGGATGGGGACGGCCTCCAGGATGACGAGGAGTTTGTCCTCGAGGGAGGCGGGAACTACGAGCCGCTTTTCGGGTTGCCCGGTTCGTTCGAACCTGTCCGTGAATCGTCTGTGGGCACACGAACGCTGATCGAGTTCGGAAAGAGTGCGGTGGGGCGTGTGCCCCTGCTCGGAGACCTGTCTCTCGAGGTCGCGCTGGAGTCTGAACGTCGGGGGCGAGCAGATGAAGGTGCTGGGATTTCGCCCTGGTCGCATCGGACGTTCGAGGATCACCCTTCGGTGGTTTCCTCACGCCGGAGCGTTCGCACGATGGGACACCTGTTCCGGCGGCGGCGACTCGGATCCATCAGGGTCGATTTGCGTCTGTCTGATGACCTGGATCGCAGACTGAGCGAGGACGGAAGGACCACAGTCCAGGGGTGGGTGTTCTCCGGGAAGCTTAGACCGATCAAGGGCTGGGATGTCGAGGCGCTTGCAGAGCGAGGTCATCGTGATCGAGCGGGGTCGGGTGCGTTCGCTCACGCGATCTCAGAGTGGTCTGTAGAGCTCAGGAACTGGTTACGACTAGACGGTGGGTGGCAGACGGGGTTGACCGTCGGCTATGGTCGCGATCAGGAGGTTGTGCGCGGGCTGGAAGCACGGCGGGGGTCGATTGGACCTGAACTCCGGCGTGCGTTCCGGGGAAAGGGGCGGCTGACGAGTCGGTTCGACTGGTCCCGTGTCGATTCTCAGGATCCGATCCCGTTGTTCCTCGGGTTAGCGGACGGGCAGCGGCGCGGGAAGAATTTCCGCTGGCGTCTGGGGCTCGACTACAGGCTGAGTCAATATGTCGATGGGTTTGTGACGTATGACGGGACGGTGAGGCCAGAGCGGCCGGCGCTGCACGTAGGGCGGATGGAATTGAGAGCAAACTTCTAAGTCAAATGTCAAAAATCAAAAGTCAAAAGTCTAGGCTCAGAAGCCGAGTATGGGCTGCTGTATTTGCATTCTGTGTGATGGGCGGAGAAGTGGTGGCACAGAGGGTTCAGGACGTGACGGTGCGGGGCAGTCGCCTGGTGGCGTCGGAGACTGTTGTCGGCTGGCTCGGGGTGCGGCGGGGGAGTGTGTGGAAAGCGGGGGCGGATCGGCGTGGGGTGGAGCGGTTGATCGATGCATATCGGGATCGGGGATATTGGAACGCCTCCGTGGTGGGGCCCGGTGTCCAGAAGACTCACGAGGAGGTTTCGCTCACCTATCGGGTTGAGGAAGGGGAACCGACTCGAGTGGACGCGGTGTCGGTGTCCGGGACCTTGCCTGTTCCGGTGGAAGTGGTGGTCGCACTGCTGGAGGTCGGGGTGGGGGATCTGCTGAGGCCAGCGGACGTTGAGGCGGATGCGGGTGCGCTGGTGTCATACTTCGAGCAGTCGGGGTATCCGTATGCGAGCGTCACTCCTCAGGTGGATGTTGGGGCTGGGGATACCTCGGTGCCGCTCGCGTGGGTGATCGAGCCTGGGCCTCGGGTGTCGATTGACGGGGTGCGGTTCTCAGGAAGACAGACGACGCGGGAGGATGTCCTCATACGTGAGGCGGCGCTGCCGATCGGTCAGGTGTATGATCAGCAGTCGGTGGACCGGGCGACGCGTTCGCTGCGGCGGCTATCGTGGCTGGCCGGAGTGTCCGATCCCGTGATCGAACGGGATGCGCGGTCGGGGTGGTATGTGCTGCACTACGCGATCGAAGAGACGAAGGCGACGCAGATCGAAGGTGGGCTGGGGGTGACGCAGCCGGCAGACGGCTCGTATCGCTGGGTGGGACGTGTGCACCTGTCGAGTGAGAACCTCGCGGGGTCGGGAAGAGGCGTGCGCTTCCAGTGGGATCGGCCTGAGCCGTCGAGTTCTGATCTGGTGATGGGCTATGTCGAGCCCTGGCTGTTCGGATGGCCGGTGGATGGACAGGTGGGGATTCGGTTCGAGCAGCGGGCGGGCTACGTCGAATCAGGGGGACTGATCGGGGCGGTCTATCGGCCGACGATGGATGTCGCCGTGAGGGCGGATCTGGAGCGGTCGCAGGTGCGGCCGGATTCTGTCGGGTTGTCGGCCGTGCCCTCACAGGACATCTGGTCGCTGAGTGCTGAGAGCGAGGTCGATCATCGCGACGATATCCGACGGCCTCGAAACGGATGGGCGATGCATTTTCGCGGTTCGTGGGACCGGATCGCGACAAGGGGTTCCACGGATCCGGCGAATCGCGTTCGGTATCGGAGTGGCGGAGAGGTCTATCGCTCGATCGGCTCGAGATCGGCAGTGGGACTTCGCGCACAGGCGAGCGGGATCGTGCAGGCTGGAAATATCGGGCCGGAGGCTTTGATTCGGTTAGGCGGGGCGCGAACGATTCGTGGTTACCTCGAGGAACGATTCCTAGCCGAGCACGCGGTGTGGTCGAACGTTGAACTACTAAATGATTTGGGAAGACGGAGCCGGGCGTATCTGTTTGGTGATGTGGGGCAGCTGAAACTAGGGGGTGAATCGGGAGGGTGGATGCAGGCTGTCGGGTACGAGGCGGGATTACAGATTGATACGCGTAAAGGGACTATTACGGTTGAGTATGGACTGTCACGTGAGGATACGCCGGGTCAGGGAAAGGTACATGTCAGATTGGTGAATGCCTGGTGAATAGGGCAAAATGATAAACGGAGAAGCGCAGCCTAGTTATCCGGAGCTCGAGTCTAAGGGCGCACAGGTCGTACACAACAGACACTTCGACTAACGCTCAGTGTGACGGTGTTTGCGAGATCGGCGAGCTTATTTCGTCGGCACTGCGAATCTGAGTGATCGGTTCGGGCGGCGCTGACGGCCTCGGTGCTGACGGGGAGCCTGACGATGGCAAGAATGCTGGTGAGAGCATAACCGACTACAACTTGAAGTAGTCGTGACCTATTTGGATGGATGTAGCGGACAGAACAAGCCAACTGGGGTAGGATAGGATTGTGGACAAGATCGGGTTCCTCTGCAGGTCGGGTACGGGGAACCAATAATTCGTATCCGAAAAAAATCATTGAAAGAATAGGGCGTGAAGGGATCGACCTGCTCGATTTCCGGGATGTCGAAATCAGCAAAATCGCGACTTATACCCTCCTCCATCCTCGGGGGATAATACTTGGTTCGACGGTGGGCCGCAGCGCGACTGGGCTACCTGTTCAGGTGGCAAGGAAGAGACATTTTGTGTTGCGGTATCAAAACGTATGTATTATATATAAATCGTCGTGACCTTAGAAGAGGCCGATCTCTACCAAAGTATTCGAAGTTAGGATCCGGTTTTTTCTGGCTATTTCATCCCTTCTGATATAGTTGGTTGTTAGCAAGTCTGATTGATGGGGGTGTTGGTGTCGTTGCGTGACTGAAAGGGTGCGTATACCCTCTCTGAGGCAAGGGCCCATCGGGTAAACCGTGTTAACTGCTTAGCCGTAGATAAAGAAGAAGAAGAGGCCGGTCCCCCTAGGGAGCGGTATCTTTTGGCCCTTGTTGTTTTAGTGGCAGAACACTTGGCCTGTAATGTATACAAAATAATGATGTGATCTTATCGCCAAACCGCCGGCTAACTGGGTAGGGAAAGGGTGACTATACGCTTTGTGTCTTTTCAGGTGGTGTTGCGACTGATGGAAGCGGAACGTGAAAACTGGACGAGGGATAGGCCCAATGCGGTAAATCCCCAGATAAGAGACCAAGGTTCCACCTGCAGATGGATTGACAGCACTCGCGCAGGCGTTTCGGTCTACGAGGCGATGCGGTCGTGAGAGCCCGGTCCATGATTTTTTTGGTTCTGGGGACCAGCCTTCTGCTACTGCTGCCTAATGGTGTCTTTGCCTGGTCTCTCGTTATTGTGCTCCTGATGGCTGAGGGTTTTGCCAAGGCATATGGGCAGAACAACTGATAACGCACGCTTGACGTCCAGAAAGGAGGATCCTTTTGGGCCCAAAATTTCTGTCTGAGAAAAGAGGCGAGCGCCCGATGGGTGTCTACGTCTGTGAATTGAAGCGGATACACCTCGTATACGACTTCTTCGATGTCTGTCTCTGCCTAAACGGCCTCCGGCGACTCCAGGAGAATGTAACGAATCTGCTGACCAACTCTGACACCGTTGCCCCCTCTTATGTACTTCGGTTTGCCTGCGCATCGATATCCATCCTCGCAGAAGACCTCCTGCGTTTGACGGCAATCCTAGAGGAGGCGATGGATAAGCTAGTGTTGCTTGACATAGAAAAGGAACTCAAGTCGTCAGAAAGGCAGGTCTTTGAACCATCTCAGTTCAATGTGAACTGAGATGGTCTACCGCAAGACTTCTGACACGAGGGGCAACATCCGCCACTAGAGTTGGGCCCAAGGCTAGTCTCAAAGGCGCCGGAGTTTGGTGTGAAAGTGATCTTGGTAGCTCGTCTAGCTGAATCACTTCGGGTCCTCTCTGATGGTTCGTTTTTCCTCCGTGTTGATGGTCTTGGATCTGTTAGAGTAACTACGTGCTAGGATGCAGTCCGCGCGTTGGTCCAGCCATTCTTTAGATTTCATCCGATTGGAGGAACCCATGTCCGCTGTGTGCAATAGCAATGTCGTGATCGACCTACTTCTGACCCGACGCTCGCTTGTTGCGGCGAAGATTGACAAACCGGGGCCATCACCTGAAGAACTTGAGACCATCCTCCGCTGCGCGACGAGGGTGCCCGACCACGGCAAGCTGACACCGTGGCGAATCCTGGTTGTTCAAGGTGACGCACGAATGGATGTGGGGCGTATATGGTGTGATGTATTCAAGCGCAAGAATCCCGAAGCGACGCAAGAGCAGATCAACTTCGAAAACGAGAGGCCTACCCGAGCGCCACTGATGCTTGTAGTCAGCACGAAAATCGAAAGCGACCGCGTACCGGAATGGGAACAAATCCTTTCGGGCGCTGCCGTCTGTCAGAACGCATTGATCGCCGCGCACGCCCTAGGATACCACGCGCAGTGGCTGTCGGAATGGCCGAACTACGATGACGACATTAAGTTCGAGATGGGACTTTCACCCGAGGACAAGTTCCTCGGATTTATTTATATCGGCACTGCGAGTGAGGTTCCGGTTGAGCGTAACCGACCCGAACTTGAAGAAGTCGTGACCTATTGGGACGGATGTAGCGGACTTAAAAAGCCAACTAGGGTGGAATAGGATTGTGGACAAGATTGGGCTTTTCTACGGGTCGGATACCGGGAACACACAATTCGTAGCCGAAAAAATCAGTGAAAGAATAGGGATCTCAGGGATCGATGTGTTCGATGTCCGGGATGTCGAAATCAGAAAAATCACGTCGTATACCCTCCTGATCCTCGGGATACCCACGTGGTTCGACGGTGAATTGCAGGGCGACTGGGGTGACCAGTTCAGCGAGCTAGAACATATCGACCTGACCGGCAAGACCGTCGCTCTTTATGGTCTCGGAGACCAGTTTGGCTATGATCTTTATTTCCTCGATGCGCTAGGGATCTTGGCGGAAAAGGTCGAGTCACGAGGTGCCTCGATTATTGGCGAATGGCCTGTGGCGGGTTATGGCCACACAAAATCCAAGGCGCAGAGGGGCGATGTCTTCCGCGGTTGCGCTCTAGACATGGACAACGAGCCGGACCTGACTGAACCCAGGATTGACAAATGGCTCGATATGATAATCCCGGAATTCGAAGCCGCCACTGCAAAAGCCGCGGAACGGAAAACTGCCAACCAAATGACAACCACCACGCGAATCGAAGGGTAATCCCAATGAGCCGTTACACAGGGCCCAAAGTCAAGAAAATGCGCGCCGTTGGAGTCGATCTTCCGGGGCTGTCACGAAAAACGATCGCCGACCGAGCTTATCCTCCCGGCCAGCACGGACAAGCACCTCGCCGCAAGATGTCTGAGTACAAAATGCAGCTAATGGAGAAGCAGAAAATTCGGATGAACTACGGCCTGACGGAGAAACAGTTGCGTACACTGGTCAAGCAGGCGCGTCAGAGTAAAGTAGCCACGGGTGAGAAGCTCATAGAGCTTCTGGAGCGTCGCCTCGACAACGTTGTGTTTCGGGGTGGGTTTGCACCAACCATACCGGCTGCCCGTCAACTCGTTCGCCATGGTCACCTTCTGGTGAACGGGATGAAGGTCGATATCCCCTCCTACCAGGTGGACAGAGGCGATGTGGTCACACCGCGTGAGAAAAGCTTACGGATGCCGATTATCCAAGAGACCCTACCCCGGCCGTCGCTCCAAAGACCAGGCTGGCTGTCCTTTGATGCGCCGAACCTATCGGTCTCGATCATAGGTCTTCCGTCGGCGGAATATCTTCCGTTCCCCTTCGAGGTCCAGCTGATCATCGAGTACTATGCCAAATAGGCTGTGGGGAGGGGCAGGGGCTGTCGAGCTTGGTTTTAACTCTTTGGATTCGGTGGACTCACCGAATGCGACGGTTAGTATGCCAAAAGGTAAACGCGCGATATCTTAACGCAACAGATCTGAAGGGGATCTAGATGGAGTTTCTTTCGGCGAACAAAGGTGAACAGTCTATGGGCGTGTATGTTTGTCCATCGAGCAGAGTACATTTGGTCTATGGGTATTTTGACGTCTGCATGAGTCTCGAAGATTTCAAGGCGCTTTGCCTCAGTGTCGATCGAGGCATCACCGACTGGGTTGGAAAGGATGATCCGTTCATCCTCAAGTTCTGCTGTTCATCGGTCTGCATTACATCCGATGACGTATTTCGACTGCGCCAGACCCTTGATGATGCCTTGGACAAGGTCGTCCTCCTCAATCTCGAGGAAGACTTAGACAGTTCTCCAGTGCCCAATTTCAAGCCGATAGAATTTAATCTGAATTAGAAACTATTTTTAAGTCACGACGTCGGGGCGTGCATTAGTTAGCGATTGCACGGAAGATTTTTCCTCTTTAAGAGTAATTGTAGTATGCCTGCCTTGGTTCCTTCCCTGTGCCGAGTTTAAAGCCGCAGTCTTTTCGGAATTACAGATAGCAGAATATCCAAGAACTAGAGGTCTATTTATCCGCCCTTAGTTTGGTAAGTTTGGTTTCAGTCCCTGATAGGAATAGCCCAAACTGGTTCGGGAATCGTCACCATTCCTGACCTCTGCTCAGGATTTGTTTCTGAATACACTTCGATATTGCCAACTGGCGTTTTGACAGTCAATCGGTAGCCCCTGCCAACGAAGGAAGCAGACTGAACGCAAGCCTCTCCCAGACCTGACAAGAAGATTGAATCTTCGGGCCGCAGGAGCAGATCTACCTCGCCATATGCTTCGTTTAGCAACTGGATCTGTCCAAAAAATGAACTGGTCGCCTTCTTTCCCTCGGCGATCGCGCGAACGAACGACGCCGGTCCGAGAAGCTCCGCGATCTCTTGGCTTGCGGGCTGTCTGTAAACTTGAACAGGACGATCGAACTGGCCGACTCTAGCGCCCTCAGGACTTGCAACAAGGACGGCCAGCCGATCCGCCAGTCCCATTGCAGTTTCTGGGTCGTGAGTCACCATCAAACTCGCTACACCTTCATTGCCCAATGTCTTGCGGAGTTCCTGCCCCAAGATGCGTCGACGGCTCATGTCGACATTTGCGAAAGGCTCATCAAGGAGTAGCAGTGAGGGTTTGGGTGCGAGCGATCGCGCCAGGGCTACACGCTGCTGCTGTCCACCGGAAAGCTCGGATGGAAGCCTTTCTTTAAAATTGGTCATACCGACAAGCTCAAGGACTTCGTCTGAGCGTTCGGATGAAGCGTCTGATGAAAGGCCAAAACGAACGTTGTCCGCGACCGTCATTGAGGGGAATAATGCATAATCCTGGAAGACGAAGCCGATCCGTCGATCTTCCACTGGTAGGAGGTCCTGTCCGTTTCGAAATACCTCGATACTTGCCACTCGAATAGACCCGGCGTCAGGTTTCACCAGCCCAGCGATCGTTCGGAGTAAAGACGTCTTGCCGCTTCCGGATACCCCCAGAACAACGACGATTTCGCGCGCTTCGAGGGAGAGGGCGATCCCACCAAGAATGTGGTCGTCGCCGTATTGCAACGTTAGGCCGGAGACCTCAAGGGGATACTCAAGCATGTCGGCGCCACTTCAATGTCATCAGGATGATCGTTAGAGCAAGGGTCGTCAGGAGCAATCCAGAGAGCCCAGCATCGGCAAGGAAGGCATCTTCGTAGCGATCGAAAATCCGGACGCTCAGGGGTCTGAGACCCATAGGTCCGCTGAGAAGGAGTGTCGCAGGAAGCTCCTTCGTGATTGCCAGTGCGCAGATCACAAAGGCTGCAGCGATGCCAGGCTTAACCGCCGGAAGCTGGACATAGAATAAGCGCTTCCAAGGCGAAACGCCGAGCGTGCGTGCATTATCTGCCTGCCTCGAATCTAGCTGCAGGAGGGCGGTTTTGAGCGAGCCGAACGCCTCCGCCAGGAAACGTGTCGCATAGCCTGCCATTAGCAACACTCCGCTTGCCGTGAGCATCGTGTAGACTTCGCGCGCGTTGTCGGTTGCCAGGATACGTGCGCCGGAGAGGGCAAGCAAAAGCAGCCCGAAGGCGAGGAGAATTCCTGGGAATGCGCTTGTCATATAGATTGCCTGCTCGATCCACAGGGATCGTCTTAACCCTGGGCGCGCTGCTACCCAGGCGGGTGCACCCGCAAGGAACACTGTCAGGGCCGCACCGAAACCTGCAAGTCGAATGGTATCCCAAATTGGAGGAAGTGCCTCAACAAACGAAGCAGCTCCACCTACGCCGTCAACAATCCATCCAATCAGGGAGGCCACTGGAACCACTACACCGAAGCCGATCACGACTAGGTATACGGCTGATGTTAGGACCATCGCGACTGACGATATTGGGCGCCTTACCGGTGATCGAGGGTTGGCTATCTGGAAGTTTCTTGATCTTTGACGGCCGTGGATCGCGCGTGTGGCTAGCAACAGTGGAATTGTTGCGATTAGGAGGGGCAGCCCAAGCGCGACGGCGTCTCCGAAACTCTTCATTTCCACCGCCTGGTAGAGTCGCCACGTTAGGACGGGACACCTGAGCGTTGCCACTGCGCCGAAGTCGCTGATCACATATAGAGCTGTCAGCAGCCCAGAGAACGCAATACCTGGGCGGACGCGAGGCAGCGTCACTTGACTGAACACGCGAAAATTGCTTGCTCCCAGAACGCGTGCAGCATCCTCCTCGTCGAAGGGCGCTCTCGAAAGTGCTGCCCCGACCACCAGTTGGACATAAGGGGTTGTAACCAGAATTAAGACAACGCTAGCCGCCCAGAACCCGTCGAAATGGGGGAAACCGATCCTCCCGATCCAGCCTGCCGGACCGAGGGTCGTCTGGAGTGTTGCGGCAAGGAGGTAGCTGGGTAGTGCCAGTGGCAAAAGACTTAGCGTTCCCAGCAATCGTCCACCTCGGAATTGTGCACGTTGCTCTATCCACGCGAGCCAACTGCCGGTAAGGAGCGACCCAATCGCAACGACCGTGGCTAGCAACAGGGTCCGTCCGAACAGAGAGGGCATACTTGTCTGTGCAATTGTCTCGACCCAACTGGAAGAGACACCAAAAGGATCACTATCGACATCTAGGGCGCCCGCGATAAGACCGAACAGGGGCAGGAGCGTAAGACCGATCCCGATCGATGCAGCTATACATGTGAGCAGGCGGGACACGATGTTCTACTGAAGATCCAGATCTCTGAGCACGTGCAGGGTAGGACCGATGTCGGTGAGGTGGCCTTGATCGATGGCAGTCAGCGCTATAGAAGCCAGCGGCCGGACATCGGGATGCGTCGGGATGTTTCGGACGACGGGGTACTCGTATGTTTCCTTCGCCAGTTGCGTTTGGACCTCCTCGCTTAGCAGATACGCTAGGAGTTTCTCAGCGCTTTCAAGATGTTTCCCGCTAACCCCCTTGCGAATCGCCGCGCCGGCAACCATAAGGACATTACCACCTTCGTCGGAAGGGAAGCTATAATTCGCGGCCTTGTAGCCGTCTGACTTCAGCTTGTGCAGATAGTAGTGGTTGACCCACCCGATTGAAATCTCGCCATTGTGGGCGGCCTGTACCTGTGGTGAGTTCTTTGGGAACAGCTTCGGGTCGTTCGCCTTCATCGCAGCCAGCCATAACCGAGTCCGGTCTTCGCCCCAGTTATGTCGCAAAAGACTAACGTGAGCCTGGAAGCTGGCGTTGCCTGGCGCCCACCCGATTCGGCCTTTCCACTTCGGGTCGCCGAGGTCCTCAAGGCTTTTTGGAAGCTCCTCTTCCGAAACTGTATCCGTATTAAAAACGAGGACCCTCAGACGCCCTGTAATCCCGACCCACAGCCGTCCCGGGTCGCGGAATCTAGGGTCCGCACGGGCATATAGATCCTCGGACAGGTTCCCCAGCATCCCAGATTTCGCCATCGCGCCGAGGTAGCCGGAATCTTGGAACCAGAACACGTGCGCGGGACATTGTGCTTTCTCCGCAAGTGCCTGACTCGCTAAGGTTGGTGTTTTGTTATACCTGATGTCTAGCTCGATACCAGGCTGGCTCCTATCAAAGGCCTCCAGTGTTTTGCTGACCAGAGCTTCACTCCGGCCACAATAGACCACGAGTGTTGTAGGCTCAGTAGATTGTTTCCTGTGATCTGTTGTAGAGAGCTGAATACCCGGATCATCGCTACAGGACAGCAGGACTGAAGTCGCAATGAGTTTGGAGAACAGTCGCATCTTTTTCCTTCACGCACGACGGAATTGGTACAGGCGTTAGATTGAGTGGAGGGACGGATTGCTGATGCTGGTCCCGAAAAATCGCCTGTTCTGTGACGCTAGGACAGGCCGAACCCAGCACAATATAAGGGATGCTCCGGTATTACTACAATATTTTGTCAAAGCATTCACTTGACATCGATATTTTGTTTGGTTATATATATATCCGTTGTGTATTACCAATAAAACATAGAGGCTTTTAACACCCTAGAATTGACTGGGCATATGTCGGAATTCATTAACAATAGTGGTTTATCGCTATCCATTACTAGAACCACAATAGCCGGATGGGTTGGGTGCATCGTGGTTCTTCTCGGAGTAACTCTAGCTTGTGAGTCTGATCCTATACTGGCGCCGCAGAATCAGGAAAACCAGAACAAGGGCAGTTACGGGATTATTCAGTTTGATCCGCAGGGGAGGGACAAGGCTGTGAAGCTTGAGGATGCTGCCGATGCGCCCGAAACCAGAAACCCCAAACGATTTTGAAATTACTTATGACCAGATGGATTCTCACCATAGCAATACTTCTGCATTTCGTGTTGAGTCAGAATCAAGCTACGGGACAACAGAACCTTGCTTCATTAACTGGTACTGTCGTCGATGCAGAAATGCAATCGCCGATCGTCTCTGCTGTTGTTAGCCTTCTATCTGGTGGCCAAGTTATAAATGCCACAGTTTCAGACGACCAGGGTAGGTTCCGTTTCTCTGATCTAATTCCCGGACCGCTCGAGTTACAGATTCTCCTCGTCGGATACCGTACCAACACACAAGAGCTTGTCCTCGAGGCTGGCGAAAACCTTACCCCCACTGTTGCTCTCGTAACCGATCCGATTCAACTCCTTCCGATCGAAGTTATCGGTCGATCTCCGCGTGTCTACAGAAAGCTACCCGGCGCCGTCAGTCGGCTTGAAGCTGAGAAGGTTAATCTGATTAGCCCGATCGGCACGCAGGAGTTGCTCGAAATGGTCCCGGGAATAAACGGCTATGCTGACGACGGATTCTCGAACTCCCGCTTGAGTATTGGGATCCGAGGTCTCAATCCTAGACGGAGTTCGCGTGTGCTTGTCCTTGAGGACGGCGTACCGATCCAGCCTGCACTCTACGTCTACCCCAACATGTACTATAATCCGCCTGCCGAGCGAATAAACGAAGTCGAGATAATCAAGGGGAGCTCAGCGATTCGATTCGGCCCGCACACTATGGGCGGCGTGATCAACTATACAACACGCAAGCCGGGTGACGATGAGGGAAGAACGATACAGTTCGTAGGCGGCAATAACGGCTATTCAAGCTTATTTGCCGAGTTCCGGGGGTTCGGGTCAGAAGCCTTAAAGTCCGATGTCCAACTCCTCTACAAGCGAGGTAACGGTTTCCGGCAGAATAACGACTTTGATCAGATTAACGGCACAGTTAAATCGCACTTCTTCCTGTCGGACCGGAAGATACTCTATATCAAGGCGAATGCGAATTATGAGAACTCGAACGCGACATACACGGGGCTCACGGAGTACTCCTTTGCCACAAACCCGAAATTCAATCCAAAGGAAGACGACAATTTCAATGTCTTCCGCGCCTCGCTGGATGTCCTTTATACGAGCAGAATCACGGAGAAACTGACGGGAAAGACCACTCTCTATACGAGCTACTTTGACCGGCGATGGTGGCGGGAGGACGATATCTTCGTCCGGCCGGCGAGCCTACAAGCAGGTGACTTGTCTGCCGTGCCGTACTTCTTCAATGGCGACCTCGTTCGTGTCGGAAATGGCAGGTCCAACTTTGGCATCCTACGCACCTTCTACGTCGGTGGGATTGAACAGAACTACACGCATAAGCACGAATCCGGAGAACTCCAGGTAGGCGCTAGAGGTCACTGGGAGCGATTCATCGATGACAAAAAAGTTGGGAATGCGCCCGGTGCTAGAGACGGCATCTACTTCACCGGATCAGAAGACAGCCCGACCATAGTCGGTCAGAGCCACCACTATGAAACAGCTGCTCTCTCATTCTATGTGAATGAGCAGTTTGAAGCAGGAAGGCTGACATTAAGTCCTGGTATGAGGTTCGAATATTTCGGGCAGGATCAAGTGGACAGACTGCGTGGTTCGGTATTATCTGACAAGGTTACCCACGTCCTACTTCCCGGCCTCGGTATCAACTACGCTATAGGTGACTACAACCTCTTCGGAGGTATCCATCGAGGCTATACACCTCCCTCTAGCGGTACTCTACGTGTCACGAACTTTGGGCAGGACGCAGCTGCTGGAGGTCTCGATCTTGAGGCAGAAAAGAGCTGGAATATGGAAGCCGGTCTGCGCACATGGCGTCCCGGCCTCCGCGTCGAGATCGCAGGTTATTGGATTAAGATTAAAGATCTCGTCGCAGCGGGGCGAGGAACCGCATTCAGGAATCTAGGTAGAGCGCAAAGTTACGGTATCGAGGCAGGCGGGTCCATTCAGTTCTCTAGATATGTCAAAGCGTTTCCGGACATCAATTTTTCCTACGCGTACCTGAAAACAGAAATTGAAAGAGGGAGGGTGAGATCCGGTCGTCTGGCGGGAAACGTCGAAGTTGATCTCGTAGGGAACGAACTCCCCTATGCTCCAGAACACACTCTTACGCTTGGATTTTCAAAACGGATTAACTCTCTAAACTTGCGTATCGATTGGCGCTATGTCGACGAAGTCTTCACGGACTTCGAAAACCTGAAAGAGAACCTTAACCGCGGAGATACCGGTTCGATTCCTTCGTACCATATCCTCAATGCGAGTGCTGAGTATGACATCTCATCCGATTGGACGGTATCTGTCACTGGTAAAAACGTCTTCGACAGAGTCTATATCGGGTCGCGCCTCCATTCGAATGCTGGTCAACCCCAAGCGAACCTGAGCTCCGGGATCCTAATCGGGCCAAGAAGACAGGTCAATTTGGGCATCAATTACGGTCTGTAAGAAAGATACAGAATACAACGGGTTGCAGTAAAATCAATGGCTGTTTTTGCGTATGAGGTTAGCAAATAGCTATTATAACAAAAGGAGCAGTAAAATGTCAGTTATGCGTAAATCGTACAATCTTCCGTCGCTACCAATTTGTCTATTCGTCTTGTGCCTATCGGCTTTGGGGTGTGGGGGGAAGGAGAAAATTACTGCGCCCGTTGAGGCGCCTTCAACACCTTCAACACCTTCAACACCTTCAACACCTTCAACACCGTCAACACCGTCAACACCTACGACACCAGCAAAGATTGAGGTACCGACAGCCT
>MDTE01095380.1_pt1 | contig 31004 bp, 26 predicted proteins | sample 811231 | NCBI WGS metagenome assembly MDTE01 (sample SAMN05326651, study PRJNA326480) | marine metagenome | isolation source: seawater | place: Indian Ocean: Red Sea | collected 2010 | reverse complement strand
GTCGACGGCCTGCTCGTGGTAACCTGCGACGGCCAGGACGTGGATTACGTGGCCGCCATCAATACGAAGAACGGGAAGATCGCCTGGAAGACCGACAGGACTCTCGATCTCCCTCAAAAGTTCTCGTTCTCCACGCCGCTCGTCATCACTGTCGACGGCAAAAAACAAATCGTGTGTCCAGGAACCGGGCACGTCGCGGCCTACGAACCGAAGACCGGCCAAGAAATCTGGCGGGTGATGTATGGCCGAGGCTATTCGGTGATTCCTCGTCCGGTGTTCGGCCACGGACTGGTCTATGTCTGCAGCGGCTGGAACACGCCTACCCTGTTTGCCATCAAGCCAACAGGCAACGGTGACGTCACCGACACCCACGTGGTCTGGAAACAAACCTCCAAGGCCAATGTCCCGCACACGCCATCGGCCCTGCTGATCAAGGATGACCTGTTCCTGATCAGCGACTCGGGCATTGCCAGTTGCCTCGACGCCCGAACGGGACAACTGCACTATCGCAAGCGGATCGGTGGCAAGTTCTCAGCCTCACCAACCTTCGCCGACGGCAAGATCTACCTTCAAAGCGAAGGAGGCCGTGGACACGTTCTGAAGCCGGGTCGCCAGTTCGTCGAACTCGGTCGCAGCCAGTTGGAAGGCCGGACATTCGCCTGTTACGCGGTCGCTGACAACGCCCTGTTCATCCGGACAGAGACGAAGATGTTCCGCATCGAACAGTAGGCGGCTTCCTGGAACACGGACGCCTTCCGGGGACACCCAGCTCACCCCCCATCAAGAGAAGCCGGCTGCGCCACATCACGAGGGATGTGCCGCAGCCGGCTTGTTTTCGCAGCTGGCACGTCGGGCTAGACGTCAACGTCAAAGAGAACCCGTCCGGGTCCGTGGTCGACGCAGTCTTCCTCGTGCCACAGCGGCAGTCCCGCTGCATATCGGGCCGCCAGGACCTGGACCTTGTCCTCTGATCCCGGCTTGGCCCCCGTCTTTTCAAAGGGGTTGAAGCCCATTTCCTCGAGCGAATCCAGCTCAAACGGCCGTTCCGCGGTTTCAAACAAGTAATCCAAAGGCAGACCTGCTTCAGTCTCCAGTCCTGCGGGCACCTCGAAGGGTGTCGACATCCGGTACGCTCCACTCTCTGATGCTGATCATTGTCATCCGTCGCTTCCCTGCGGCCACTACCATCCTGGGCCAGCCCGTCACCATGAAATACCTGGTTTCGCGGCTGTCGATCGACGCGTGACCCACGCCACACCGGCTCCACGCGGAAACCTGGTGCCGACGTAGAGTCGACTCGGATTGCAAGCAAAACGCTTAGGCCTTCGTCGAGGTCCCTCGCGAGGGACTCACGCTGCGAACCGACCCATGCTTCGCCTGGGCACCGTGCAGCACGACGTGGCTACTGCCACCGAGCCGGCTCATGACAGGCCCGCTCGTTCGCACCCCGCCGAATCATCTGAATCGACCAGGATTTCATGACAACCGGAGCCGCCACACGCGAGACAGAAGCGTCTCAGAAGTCGCGTGTATTGAGTGGAAATGGCGGTGGTGAGTGGAATCCAAGGTGTCGGTTCAGGCAATTCCGCCGTGCTGACAAGCCGATTGTCCCGCCATGTGTTGTGAAAGTCAAACACTTTCCGTGGCATTCACGACACGTGCCGTTGCGACCCGGCCCTCGGCGTCGATTCCCAGACACAGCCCAACAGGCGCCGCTGCGAACCCGCGACTCAGCGCGACTCAGCGCGACTCAGGTTGACCTCTGGATTCCGTGTCGCTTCAGCTTTCGGTCGAGAGTGGATCGCTCGATCCCCAGGATCCGGGCCGCCTGGGACTTGTTCCATTCGGTTGATTCGAGAACCGATTCGATGTGACGTTGCTCGAGACTCTCCAACGACTCGGTTCCGCCACGAGTCTCGGTCGTCTCTGACAATCTCGACAGTTGCAGGTCCGACTCGGAGACCTCGTCACCGGCACAGAGAATCACGGTTCGCTCGATCACGTTTCGCAGCTCGCGGATGTTGCCCGGCCAGTCATATTTCTTGAGAGCCACCAGGGCGGCGGGTGCAAAGCCAGTCACGTCGCGACCCGACTTGCGAGCAAATTGCTCCAGGAAGAAGTGGGCCAATTGCGGAATGTCATCTGAGTGATCGCGCAACGCAGCGACCTGGATCTCCACTACGAACAATCGAAAATACAGGTCTTTGCGAAAGGTCCCTTCGGCCACCGCCTCCTCCAGGTCCCGATTCGTGGCGGCCACCACGCGAACATCGGCGTCCACCGACGTTCGTCCCCCCACGCGTTCAAACGGATGTCCTTCCAGGGCTCGCAGGAACTTCGCCTGGATGGACGCAGGCATCTCGCCGACCTCGTCGAGGAACAGGGTTCCACCGTCGGCCTGTTCAAACTTACCCGGCTTCAAGTCCGTCGCGCCCGTGAATGCTCCCTTTTCATGACCGAACAGTTCGCTTTCCAGGAGCGACTCGGACAACGCGGCACAATTCATGCAGACAAAGGGCCCCTGTCGGCGACGGCTGCGAAAGTGAATCGCCCGCGCCACCAGTTCCTTGCCAACTCCGCTCTCACCTCGCACCAGCACAGTGGCGTCCGTTGAAGCGATCCGGTCAATTATTCCGCGGAGCCGCTCCATTTCGGCACTATCGCCCACCAATTCGCTGTCGATCGCCAGCTGGCTTCGGAGCAACTCGACCTCGCCCTGGGACTGCTCGAGCCCCTTGACCAGGGACTCTCGATCCTGCAGCCCCTCGAGCGCCACCGCCAGTTGATCTGCGACAGCCAGCACAAACTCCAGGTCATTGGCCTCGAGCAGGTTTTGTCGGTCCGTGGAATACAGGTGCAAGACTCCAAATGTCGCGTCGCCGGCGATCAGAGGCGCACAGATGACACTCTCGGCGTGGATCTGGCCGAACTTGTCGCGGTCGATCAGCTTGCTGTCATCTCCGACATCTCGGGCCAGTACAGCCTCGGAATCCGTGAGAACGGTGCCTGACAGGAAATCGGACACTCTTTGGTATGGAAGATCCTTGAGTGACCGGTAGGCGGCCACACGCAATTCCTCGGGGACCGGACGGTGCTGGAGCCCCTTGGGAAGAAGTAACACGGCACCAATATCGGCCCTCGTGCCGGCGAACAGCCCGTCGAGCACGACCTGCGAAAGGCCCACTGCATCGCGGGCAGCGGCCATGTCGAGAGCCAGGCGGTACAGCGAGGTGAGATCGCGACGTGCCCGGTCAGGACCACTTGCGTCGGCTTCAGCAGACGCCTGTCGCCGGAATCGATTCTCTCGTCGTCGGTCGACGATTTCCGGCTCCGAGTCCGGATCGGGATCGTCAAACACCATCATCTCGGCCGTGTCGGCCGTGTTGACGCCATCGGTCGCGTCGGGTTCGGGAAATGCATGCAGCAGGTCCGCCGTGAAACCCAGCTCGCAATTGCCGATGCGGATGATCTGGCCTTCTTCGAGAGGCCAGTCTTCCTCGACCGGCACCCCGTTGACGAGAGTTCCGTTGCGACTCTTGAGATCACGAAGCAGCCACCGTTCCCCGCTCTGGAACACCTCGCAATGATTGCGACTGCAGACCTCGTCGCGGACGACGACCCGATTGGTCGCCGATCTGCCCACGGTCGTCACCTGGCCGGGCATCAGGCGGAACACGTCTCGCCACTGCGCCCCGTCTCGGACGACAAGGTAAGAGGCCTCTGACTCAGGCTGCTGCATCATGGGGCTCGCCGATGGTCTCCCGCCACGACCGCCTGCTGGCGGCTCCTTGCAGGATAATGGAGCCCAAGAACTGCCCGCAAGGGACGCCCTTGCATCCCCTCACCGCATTGACCATCCTAGGCGCGGTGAGAGTCCTTGCGACACCGGTTTGTTGTGACTCTCACCTCATTGTACCACCGCCGTGCGCCCGGGGAGAAGATGCACTGATGAACGGTTCGACCGCCCTGTTTTCCCGTCGGAGAATCTTGCTTCGTACGACCGGCACCCTGGCTGCCCTCGTCGGTCTCCTGGTGACGTCCCGTCACCTGCATTCGGCCGACTGGACCCGTTATCGAGGTCCCAATGGAGCCGGCGTCAGCCCGTTGAAGGGCATTCCCAGCACCTGGAGCCCGGGTGACTACACCTTCAACGTGAAGCTTCCCGGGGAGGGACATGCGGCCGTGGTCGTGCGCGGCAGCCGCCTGTTTGTGACTTCGGCCATCGATGCCGGCGCAACGAGGTTCCTCTACTGCCTCGATGCCGAAACCGGCGAAGCCCGCTGGAAACGCCAAATGGGCATGAACCGGAGTCGCAAACACGCCAAGAGCAGCTGGGCATCGAGTACTCCCTGCGTCGACGACAAGCGGGTCTACGCTGCCTTCGCAGACAAGGAACGATACACCGTCACGGCCTACGACTTTGATGGTGAGCTCGTTTGGCGTCGCGTGCTCGGTCCCTACGAGAGCCAGCACGGGCTCGGTGCCTCACCGATTGTCTACAGAGACCTCCTGATCGTCCCCAACGATCAGGATGGCCCGAGTTCCATCATCGCCCTCAATCGCCACACGGGCCGAACCGTGTGGAGCCAACTGAGATACTCGAAGTCGGGACGCACGTCATATGCGACGCCGTTGATTGTCAGCGCCCCCAAGCGACCGGACCAACTGATCTGCGTCAGTGGAGAATCCGGAATCACCAGCCTGAACCCGCTGACCGGGCAACAGAACTGGACCACCGAGGCTTTTCCACTTCGCACGGTCGCCTCGCCGGTGACCGGCCAAGGCCTGATCATCGCCAGTTGCGGCCAGGGAGGCCGCTATGGCGTTTTGCAGCGTGCCGTTGATCTCGACGGCAAGACCGTCTGGACGCGAGAGCGGCACCTGCCCTACGTCGTCACACCCATTCTCTTTGAGGGGCACCTCTACGAATGGAATGACAAGGGCATCCTCAACTGTGTCGACCTGAAGACCGGCAAGGATGTCTGGGTCCAGCGGATCGGCGGCAACTACAGCGGATCTCCGATCTGCATCGACGGTAAGATCTATGGGGTCAGTGAAAAGGGAGACGTGGTGGTCGTGGCTGCCAGCCCGACTTTCAAGCTGCTCGGCCGCGTTTCGCTCGGCGACCCCTCGCACTCGACCCCATCGGTCGCCAACGGACGCCTGTACTTTCGAACGTTTCATCGTTTGATCTGCCTCGAGGCACGGCCCGACGCCGGTTGACCCTCCAAGCTATGCTGTTTCACGTCATGGCCCCACTGGAGTCCCACGATGCACCAGCACGGTGACACCAGGCGTGTCGCGCCGGATGGGTATCTGCTCGAGTGCCCCCACTGCCGACAGGAACTCCGCGTGGCCGGCAAGTATTCCGGTGCACATGTCGAGTGCAAGCTGTGTCTCGGACGCTTCCGGCTCGCCCCGGGCGAAGTCGGAGTAAGACTCGTGGGCTTCTTGGCCGAGTGCCCTCACTGCCTGGAGGAACTCCGGGTCAACTGGCGTTATCACCAGGCTCGGGTTGCCTGCAAACTCTGCGGCGGACGAATTCAATTTGCGAACAGCAGCGGCCGGCCTGCGGTGTCCCACGAGACCTCGTCGCAGCCCTTCACACCTGGCTAAAGGACAGCACGATCGCCGCGAGCCGCCGATTCGAGTTTCTCGATGGCGTCAAAACTGATCGAGAAATCTCAGGTCATTCTCGAAAAACCGCCTGATGTCGGTGACCTGATATCGCATCATGCAGAATCGCTCGATCCCCAGCCCAAACGCAAAACCGGTCACCTGCTCCGGATCGTAGCCAACGTGCTGTAGGACGTTGGGGTCCACCATCCCGGCCCCACCCAGTTCCAACCAGCGATCTCGCCACAGCACGTCCACCTCCACCGACGGCTCGGTGAACGGAAAGAAACTCGGGCGGAATCGCACCGAGACATCGTCTCCGAGAAAGGCGGTGGCAAATTGCTTGAGCACGGTTTTCAGGTCCGCCATCGTGACATCTTCGTCCACCATCAGGCCTTCCATCTGGTGAAACATGCAGTGGTGGGTCGCATCGATGGTGTCCGGGCGATAACACCGACCGAGTGACACGATCCTCACAGGCGGTGACGTGTTCTCCATCACCCGAATCTGCACGGTCGATGTCTGGCTCCGCATCAACACGGCGTCATCGTCACCGCCCACGCCTGCGGTGGCGAGATAGAAATTGTCGAGCGGATCTCGGGCCGGATGCACGGGCGGAATGTTGAGCGCCACAAAGTTGTGGTGGTCGTCTTCCAGTTCGGGCCCCGTGGCGACTTCGAAGCCCATCCGTGACACGATGTCCTTGAAGTCGTCCATCGTCTTGGTGAGTGGATGTCGGCGTCCGATGCGGGGCCGCTTACCGGGCACGGTCACGTCGATGGCTGACACCGCCTCGACCGGTCGAGCCAACGCGTCCTGCCGGCTCTCGAGCGCCCCCTGCACCTCAGTCCGCACCTGGTTGAACGTTTGTCCGAGGGCGGGCCGGTCCTCAGCGGACGCCTGTCCGAGCAATGCCTGGAGGTCCTTGAGCCTCCCTCGCTTCTTACCGAGAAACTCGACCCGAACCGCTTCAATCTCGTCCTCGGAACCGGCGGACGCAATCGCCGCCAAGGCCTCATCCCGGTAGCTCGCGAATGCGGACTGCGCGTCAGCGGTCATCGGTGTTCCAGGCCAGCGTCAAGCGGCCGCGACGGCTGCCACGAGTTCATCGAAGACGGCGGGGTGCGAGATCGCGATCTCGCTGAGGGTCTTCCTATCGAGTTCAATCTGGGCCTGGCCCAACTGGTGAATGAACTGGGAATACCGTATCCCTCTCTGGCGACAGGCCGCGTTGAGCCGCGTGATCCACAGCCTGCGAAACTCGCGTTTCTTCACGCGGCGATCACGGTAAGCATAGGCACGTGACCGGACGACGGTTTCCTTGACCGTACGCAACAACTTGCCGCGACCACCCCTGTTTCCTCGGGCTTCCTTGAAGAGCCGTTTCTTGGCCTTGCGGCGAGCCGAACCCTTACGAACTCGTGGCATCGTCGTCCTCGCAATCAGCCCCGTAGGGCCGTCAAATCGTGATCAGTCTGATAACAGGGAACAAGTGGTGGCCGGCAGCTCCTGGCATCCCGTACCACGGCGGTGGGGTCGACGAACTAGCTACCCGGCGCCAGATTGTCGCGGACTTCCTTCGCGTCAGTTGGGGTCAATACGCCGTCCTTGCGCAATTGCCGCTTCTGCTTGCCCGACTTGTGGCTCAACAGGTGACCACGGAAAGCGCTGCGGTGCTTGACCTTGCCCTTCGACGAGACCTTGAACCTCTTCTTCATTCCCTTGTGCGTTTTTTGCTTAGGCATGGTCTCGATTCCTACATCCGGGAGGATTCCGTGTGGCCTTGATCCCGGCTTTCGTGTTGTCGTTTCGCGTGAGTCAATCTGCAGTGCCCGCTGTGATCAGGCCTTGGGAGCCAACACCGTCGACATGGTTCGGCCACCCTCCATTCCGGGGGGTTTTTCGACCTTCGCAATGTCGTCGAGCACCTCGATAATCTCTCGCAGCATCTCGTGTCCACGATCCCGGTGAGCATTCTCGCGGCCCCGGAAGATGACGTTGATCTTCACCTTGTCGCGGTTCTCGAGGAACCGCCTGGCCCGCTTGATCTTGAACTCGATATCGTGCTCACCCGTCTTGGGCCTGAGCCGAATCTCCTTGACCTGAACGGTGTGCTGCTTGCCTCCCTTGGTCTTTCGCTTCTTGAGCTCGTACTTGAATTTCCCGTAATCCATGATCCGACACACAGGCGGTCGATCATTCGGACTGACCTCGACGAGGTCCAGGCCGGACTCGTTGGCGAGTTGCAACCCTTCCTCCGTGGGAAGGATCCCGACCATATTGCCCTCTTGGTCCACGACGCGGATCGGCGTGATCCGGATCTGATCGTTGATCCGGTGCATCTGCTCCGCGGGTGTCGGCGGTAATCCTCTTCGGCGCAACGTCTCCCCCTGGTCCCGTCCGTCCTCTCGGCTGGGTGAATCCCCTACTTTTAGAGACGCCCGGTGCGGGCGTCAAGAACCAGCCGCTATTGAACCTGCTGAGGGGGGCCCAGCACAACCTCACGTCCCCTCTCGCCCGCCACCAAGTGGCCTTGAAACCGCAAAACGCCATCGACCCAGAGATCCCCCTGGGGCCGATCATCCGTCCCCGGGACCGGCTGTCCGGTCATCACGATGTCACCGACACACCAACCTCGTCTTGCCGTCGAGACCTCCAGCGGAACTGGCATGCGCACAGACAGGTTCACACCGCGCTGGGCCAGGCTGTCATCCGTCTCATCCGCTGACAACTCGCTCGACGCTTCGGTCCGGGACAGGTCCGCAAGAGCCTCGACAGATCCGGCTGATAGTTCGACGTGGACGAGTCCCTGACCATTTGCCAGGTGCCACGAGAGACCTGCTATCACACCATCTGTCGAAGCGCCGCACTCCGTGTGTGCCGATTCGGCACGTACGCTGAGAGACCTCGGCCGATCGCTGCCGGGAACCTGTCCTCTGTACTCTCCCAGCAGCGTGGTCGCCACAAGCTCCACCACGCGTGTCAGCAGTGAATGCTCCAACCCCGAGAGTGGACGGCTATCCTCGTCGTCACCCGTCAACGCTTCGTCAACGCCGCCTCCAAGCAATCCCTGGACCAGGGCGACGGCCAGAGACGGTTCCATCACGATGCGACCCGATTCGCGAGGCCGCTCGCCCTGGAAGACCCAGGTTCCGTTCCCGCTGGCCACTTGAGGCAGCCTGGCCCCTGCGGCCAGTCCCAAAAATTCGATCGAGACTTCCGACACAGCCCCGGAATCACCTGTCCTCGCCATCCGCTCGTTCAGCGCCCGGCCCAGGGCTGCCGCGGCTTCCTCGAGGCGTTGGGCGAGACGATGGAGCACCTCGGCGGGCCACTCGTGGATAACGTGCTTCTGAGACGACGCGCCACGACCGCTGCGACCGGGGTCTCCTGGACCTCGCCCGGGAATCAGAGCTTCCAGCTCCGTGCGACTCAGCACGAATCCCATCCGGCATTCACCCCGACTTCAGTTGCCCGTTGCCATGCACCACGTACTTGTAGCTGGTCAATTCACGGAGCCCACAAGGGCCCCGTGCGTGAAACCGGTCGGTGCTGATCCCAATCTCGGCCCCAAGCCCAAACTCGCCGCCATCATGGAATCTCGTGCTGGTGTTCACCATCACCGCGGACGAATCGACAGCCGCGGTGAACCGGGCCGCGGTCTCCTCGCAGGAGCTGACAATGGACTCGGTGTGCCCCGATCCAAACTCGCGGATGTGCCCGATCGCCTCATCCACCCCATCCACCACTTTGACCGATATCAACAGGTCAAGGTACTCGGTCCTGTAGTCCGTCTCCGTCGCCGCCTCGGCGTCAACACCGCACCTCCGGGTCTCCTCACATCCCCTCAGGACAACCCCTCGGTCCCTCAGCGACGCCGCCACGCGAGGCAGAAACGCCTCGGCCACTTTGCGATCGACCAGTAGTGTCTCGGCGGCATTGCACACACCGGGTCTCTGGCATTTGCTGTCGACCACGATGCGTTCGGCCATTTCCAAGTCGGCATCACCGTCTACGTACACATGGCAGATACCGTCAAAGTGCTTGATCACCGGCATCGTGGCCTCAGCAGCCACTCGCTCTATCAACGATTTTCCGCCCCGAGGGATGGTGACATCAATACGGTCGCCCATCGCCAGGAATTCGCCGACGGCACGCCGGTCCGTTGTGGTCACCAATTGGGCACTTTCCTTCGGGAGCCCACTCTCCTCTGCCGCCCGCTCCAGTAGACCGTGCAGGGCCTGGTTGCTGTGTATGGCCTCCTTGCCTCCGCGCAGGATCACCGCGTTTCCACTCTTGACACACAGTGCCGCCGCGTCGATTGTCACATTCGGCCGCGACTCGTAGATGAAGAACACAACGCCCAATGGAACACGCACGCGCGTGACCACCAGGCCATTGGGTCTGGTATTCGTTTCAAACACCTCGCCGACGGGATCCGGAAGCGCCACCACGTCACCCAGTGATGTCACCATGCCGTCGATGCGGTCGTCCGTCAGTGTCAGGCGATCAACCGCTGCCGCATTGAGACCAAGCTCTGCGGCACCCGCGATGTCCCGAGCATTGGCATCCGACAGGATCTGACGCTCCGAATCCAACAGCTCTGCTGTCCGTTCGAGCCACGCGTTGCGTTGTGAGGTTGACGAGACGCTCAGGCGGACGGCTGCAGCTCGTGCCGCCGAGGCCATCTGGTCAACAGCATTTGACAGGGAATCAGTCACTGGCAATACGGGTTGGTAGACCGTTGGCAACGTCGCCGCGGTGGCGTCCACAGACTGGACGCGGGTGTTCACAGCTCGCGATGACACCACCGGGCGTGGAGTATCCCGGAGTCTTCTTGTGAGGTCAAGATGCGGTCATCGCTCGGAGGAGACCGCCTGGGCACCGACTGAACGCACGGAGGAGCTCTCGTCAGGTGTCGACCACCACGTCATCCGTGCGTTCGCCAGGTGGTCGGCCAGCACCGACGACATCAACGCGTGCCCCGCCGGGCTCAATTCGGCGCGATCCGGCTGGTAGAGGACACTCTGCCCCGCCCTGGCGCGGAACGCCGAGACGGTTTCCCAGTACGGAATCTCCTGGCGTCGGACAAAGTCCCCGATAATCCGGAATGGCACCCCACTGGAGAATTCCGAGTTGGCGGGGACCCCCAGTTGGGCCAACACATCACGCCCCTGGGTTTCGGTCCGCGACACCTGCCAGGGGGCCGGACAGGTCACAACCACCAGCCGCCCCCCGACCATCCTTTTCAAATGAGCGATCGGACCAAGTGACTGCTCAATGTGTACGGTCCAGTCCGGTGGCGAATCTGTCAGCCAGGCGTATTGTCCCTGCCGGCTGCCGGGATCCTCTCCCGGCGCTTCATACAGCGCGTCGGCCCACAGCCCGCCCATTTGTTGGGTGCCCCAGTTCAACAGGTGGACGCGCTGGCACAGGCTCTGCCAGCGGCTACGGCGAGTCCGCCTGAGAGTCGGATGCGGGCAGGCAACTGGCATACCGGAACGATCCAAGATCACCCCTGGTCTCAGCCGAAAATCGTCCGCCACGTCGGTCATATCAAATGTCAGCAGCCACAAGTCCGCATCGAGGGCGAGCAGGTCGTGCCGAACCCGCAACAGCGACAACAACGGGCAGTCTCCGGGAATGCCGGCGTTGATCACTTCAACCCGTCGTCGGAATCGTGGCTGCAGATTCGTTTCCAGCCTCCGGCAAAATGTCTGTTCTTCCGTGACATCTGCCCCCAGGACGCGTTCATCTCCGAGGCACACGATCCGCAGCACTCCCTCTGGCTTGGGTACCGTGGGCTCCGGCCCCCGCAACCCGAGGCTGTTGGTGGCCCAAGTCACGCGGCGATCACCCACCACTGCACTCAGACGAGACATCGGCACCAGGGTTTGTCGGCTCGTCCATGTGGGGCGGACGGGCAGCCCCCGCACCGACGACCCCCTTGCTACGGGGGCAGACTCGAGCATGCGGACCGCCACTTCGGCCACACAGAGCAGAACAACCAGCAACGCCACCGCCTGCACGAGTGTCCTCAGACACCGCCAGACTGCTCGGCCCGGCCCGGTCAGTACTGACAATCGTCTCACGATGGGGTCCATCCCAGTGGATCGTCCCGGTTGAGATCAACCAGAACGCCTGTCCTTTTGCCCGCTCGGGGCCGCAGGATCATACGATGCCCCATACACCGGAACAAGACGGGATCATCAACGTGGCTGACGAGTCAATCTGCATCACGATCGACCCGGTCGCCAGTCTCTGATCCCAGCTAGTCTGTGATCCCAGAAGGACCGCATCATGACGCCGATTCAGTGTCGTACCGCATGCCGGTCAATAACCAGGTCACTTATCAGAATTGTCATTCCGACAGACCGCTTGACACCCCCCATTCCCCCAGCCAGCCTCAAATACCTGATTGACACATCTCTCAGTCAACCACTAGTGTCGAGCGTTCATCATCCCCGGTAACAGCCTTTAAAGGAGGGTATCCATGGCAAGGCGCAAAGGGTCCGAACTCTCGGTCGCCCAACTTGAGACGCTGCTCGCTCAACAAAAGGGACGCGTCTCAGCTCTGTCGAGCAAAAGAGATCGCTTGCAGAAGGAACTCGCATCGATCGATGTCGAGCTTAAAACGCTACAGGGTGCTACCACAAGCGATGCCAGACGAGGACGCCGACGGGGAAAACGCCCCAAAAATACCCAGTCGCTGACTGCCGTGGTCGCCGGAATCCTCGGAGACAACACCAAGGGACTCGGTCTCGACGACCTGGTCACCAAGGTTGTTGAATCGGGTTACAAGACCAAGGCCAAGAATTTCAAGAATGTCGTTTACCAATGCGTCTATAACTCTCCGGCCGTCTACCGTGACAAGCAGAGTGGGACGTTTCGTTTAAAGAAGAGTTGAATAGTGTGAACACTGGTTGGACGGCTCGATTCATGGTCGACCAGCCGTGGTATCGCTCTCCATGAAACACCAGCAGCCGGCATCTGGCCCCAGGCACGTTGATCGTGCCACAGCCCGGATGCCGGCTTGCCGTTTTGAGTCGAGCCGTCGGGAGTCGGCCCCGACCTCAGATGTGGTCGCACTCGGTAAAAAAATCGGCGTCGTCCCGATAAGCCTCATCCCAAGGCGCTCTATCGGTCAGTGGCTTGATCATCGTCAATTCCTTGATGCGAGGCGTGACGTCCAGGACCGACTTGAGAGCGGCGTGATCAGGGAGCCATCCGCCGAACCTGGCAATCCCACGTTCGGCTGCCATGGTGACCAGTGACCTCCAGTAGGCCCCGGCATCCGATTCTGCACGCAGCGCCCAATCGAAAACGCGAGTCTCCGACTCGGTGTGCTTGAGTTGTGCGTACCCGCGTGGCTCGTCATCGGATCCAGGAATCCACCAAAGCCACTCGTGATCGGGATATCGGCCCCGCACCCACTCCCAGTAGATCTCGTCTCGCTCGATCCAAATGCTACGGCCACGCTGTCCTTCCGCGTACATCGAAGCCAGCGGGGCAGCCTGCTCCAGTGGATCAAACGGTTCAAGTCGTCCGGTCGCGGCCGGGTCCCCAGGCGTCAGGCCGGGACGGGGCAAGCCCCAGGCATAGTGCGACTCGCACAGTTGATAGCCCATCAAGCCGTAGTACTCCGGCTTGATGTCTGAGTAGAGCAGTCCAAACTCAGCCCCCTGGGCGATCTGCTGGCGTTCGACCCACTCGAACAGCGTCCTGGCATAACCACGCCGGCGATATTCCGGACGGGTGTGCACTGCGCCGATCCCATATCCCGCAAAACCCTGGTCGCCTGCTCGCAGCACGATGGGGTACGCACCGAGTGATGCCGCAACAACCCCGTCCACCGTCCCGACATACCACGTGGCACGGGCATGCTGAACGGACTGCATCCGCCAGGCGACGTAGTCGTCGATTGGACGCTCGTCCCCCCAGCACTCGTACACATTACCGAACGCTGCGGCCCGCTCGGTGTTGTCAGCCTCGTGGCAGTCCAGCGTCGGAAAATCGTCCTGGTGGCTCATGACGTCGATTGTGCTTCATGGTGGGTTGAGTAAGGTGAGAGGTCGTCATCGTGACCTTGCTGTGAGATCACTTCAACCCGGCCGGCCAGATCACGATCGATTCCTGACCAGGAATGCACAAAGAGGCAAGCGGACCACCGGGTACTCCCCCATCCCCTGCAGACGGGCCCAGGATTCTCATGACATCGTCCCACGCCATCGACACCACCGCCGCGATCGAACGGGTCACCGCCTTGATGGCCATACCGGGCAAGAGCGGTCACGAAGGAGCGGTGGCCGCCGCGATCACCGACCAGCTGCGTGATGCCGGCGTACCGGCGTCTGCCATTCTCCACGACGCCGCGAACTGCCGCAGCCCGATCGGTGGTGAGGTCGGCAACCTGATCGTCAAGATCCCGGGCACAACGCGCGGTCCCCGCAGACTGCTGATGGCGCACATCGACACCGTCCCGCTGTGCGTTGGCTGCCGCCCCGTCCGGCGTGGGTCGCTGATTGAATCACGCGACGCCACGACCGCGCTGGGTGGTGACGACCGTGCCGGTGCCTCGGTGGTGCTCACCGCCGCTCTCGAGATTCTCAAGCACGACCTCCCCCACCCGCCGCTCACCCTGTTTTTTCCGATCCAGGAGGAGGTCGGACTCTACGGAGCCCGGCATGTCAGCCTGTCCCGACTGGGCAAACCACAGATGGGTTTCAACTGGGACGGAGGCGCACCAGGGCTGGCCGTCGTCGGTGCCACCGGGGATTACAGCATCGATGTGACCATCGAGGGAGTGGCCAGCCATGCGGGAGGACACCCCGAGGACGGAGTCAGTGCGATCGCCGTGGCCGGGTTGGCCATCGCGGACCTCACCGAAAACGGCTGGCACGGGTTGATCGAGAAAGGTCGACAGCGGGGGACGAGCAACATTGGAATCATCAACGCCGGAGACGCCACCAACGTTGTCACACCGTTGCTGAGGCTCAAGGCCGAGGCTCGCAGCCACAACCCCCGGTTTCGCAAGAAGATCGTCAAGGCGTTCGAGACGGCATTCCAACGCGCCGCCGGTCGTTTGCGTAACACGGCCGGAGAGCGTGCGAAGGTCACGTTCGTTCCCGAGCTGAAGTACGAGTCATTTGTCCTGAAGGAGTCCGAACCGTGCGTGCAGACCGCGCTGGCCGCGGTGAAAGCTGCAGGCCTCGAGCCGGGCGTCAGGATTTCCAATGGCGGACTGGATGCCAACTGGATGGTCGCCCATGGCATCCCCACAGTCACGCTCGGATGCGGACAACAGGACATCCACACGGTCAACGAATCGTTGCATGTGGAGAGCTTCCTGGAGGCCTGCCGCGTCGGATTGCAACTGGCGACGGGATCTGCCTGAGCCACCACCGCTTGATGCCGCACGGTATCCTCGCGGTTGCTATTCTCGGCGCCTCGTCACGACACTAAGATGCCGCCGTTGGCCACGTCCACATCCTCCCACCCGGCAGCATGCTCCCACGCCGTGACCGCCCACACGTCCACCGCCCCTGAAACCCTGGCTCGCCTCGCTGCCGAAGTCGACGTGGCCCTCGAGAAGTCCTTGCCCTCGAGCAACGACACGCCCGATGTCCTCGCCGAGGCAATGAGTTACAGCTTGATGGCCGGCGGCAAACGACTGCGACCGGCCCTGGTGTTACTGGCCGCCGAGGCCTGTGGTGCGGACGCCCAGGATGCGATGCCAGCTGCGTGTGCGATCGAGATGGTTCATACCTATTCACTGATCCATGACGACCTGCCGGCGATGGACGACGACGAATTGCGACGAGGTCGACCGACGTGCCACGTCGTTTATGGCGAAGCCACCGCCATCCTGGCCGGCGACGCACTGCTCACACTGGCATTCGAGACACTCGCTCGAGATCTCGCCGTCCCAGGGGCCGGCGCTGCATGTTGCCGCATTCTCGCCAGTGCCGCCGGCAGCGACGGAATGGTGGGCGGCCAGGTCGCCGATCTCACCGCCACACGCACCGCCCCAAGCTCGGTGCCTGACCCGCTGACAATGCTCGAGAAAATCCACGAGCGAAAGACTGGGCGGCTACTTGCCGCCAGCCTCGAACTCGGAGCGGTTATCGCCGGAGCCGATGACTCGGTCCGCCAGGCACTGGTCACCTACGGCCGCTGCATCGGACTGGCCTTTCAGTTGGCCGACGACCTGCTCGACATCGATGGCGATCCGTCGAGACTGGGAAAAACCCCCGGTCGAGACCAGGCACTCGGCAAATGGACCTATCCGGCGATCGTCGGAGTCGATGAAAGCCGAGACTTGGCCAGGTCGCTCATCCAGCAGGCCTGCCAGTCCGTCGAAGCCCTGGGTCCCGCTGCGGATCCCCTGAAGATCCTGGCCGAGTTTGTCATCGAGAGGGATCACTGATGAGTGAACTCGAACTGCTCCCCCAGCTGACTTCGCCTCAGCAGCTCAACGACTACAGCAACCAGCAGCTGTCGCAGTTGGCCGACGAAATCCGAGAAGTGCTCTGCACGGTCGTCTCCGATCGGACGGCCCACTTTGCGAGCAACTTGGGTGTCGTCGAACTGGCCATTGCCTTGCACCTGGTGTTTGACTTTGAAACCGATCGCCTGATCTGGGACACCGGGCACCAGGTGTATCCTCACAAGCTGTTGACCGGTCGCTACGCCGAGTTTCACACGATGAGACAGCGTGGCGGCTTGATGGGATATCCGAATCCCGAAGAGAGCGACTTTGACCTGTTCATGACAGGGCACGCCGGCTCAAGTGTCTCGACCGTGCTCGGTCTCAAGACCGCTGATGATCTTCTCGGCAATGACCATCGCAAGTCAGTGGCAGTGATCGGAGATGGTGCGTTGCCCTCGGGAATTGTCTTCGAGGCCTTCAACAACGCTTCCGGGCTCGACAAGGATCTCCTGGTCATCCTCAACGACAACGAGATGGGGATCTGTCCGCGAGTCGGGGGCCTCGCCTCGACACTCGACAAGGCACGCACGGCTCCGTTTTATGACGGACTCAAACGCGACATCCAAGCATTTCTCAACAAGGTCCCGGTCGTCGGACAGCCTGTCGAGAATGTCCTGGGGGGAATCAAAGATGCCGTCAAGGGATTCCTCCATGGCGGCATGCTCTTTGAAGAACTCGGCTTCCGGTACATCGGTCCCGTTGATGGCCACGACATCGCGTCGCTGAGGCGCTATCTCGAGATGGTCAAGAACGTCAAGGGTCCGGTGCTGCTCCACGTCTTCACCGAAAAAGGACACGGATTTCAGCCGGCCAGCGAGGATCCCGTCAAGTTCCACACCCCGGCCCCGTTCCAACGGAATGACTCAGACGAGATCGTCAGTCCACCGGCAACCAGTTCCACCGCCTACACGAATGTCGTCAGCGATGCCATCTACGACGCCATGTCCGCTGACCCTGAAGTGGTAGTGCTGACGGCCGCCATGTGCGCCGGCAACAAGTTGGACCGCGTGCGCGAGGATTTTCCGGATCGCTTTTTTGACACGGGAATCTGCGAAGGCCACGCCGTCGCGTTTGCGGGCGGGCTGGCCAAGGCCGGGCTCAAGCCGATCGTTGCCATCTACAGCACGTTTTTGCAGCGTGGTTTTGACCAGATCTTCCAGGAGGTCACCTTACAAGGGCTGCCTGTCACGTTTTGCCTCGATCGAGCCGGACTCTGCGGCCCCGACGGACCGACCCACCACGGCGTCTTTGACTTCAGCTACCTCCGACCGTTCCCGGGCCTGGCGATCATGGCCCCTGCCGATGGTCAGGACGTCGAGCCCATGCTGCAGTTCGCGCTGGGCCACAACGGACCGGTAGCGATGCGATATCCCAAGACGGCCATCCAGACCGTGGACAGACCCGCCGAGCCCATCCGGATGGGACAAGGCGAGGTGGTCCGGTGGGGCGACGACGGCCTGTTCATGGCTTGCGGCACGCTGATGGAATCCTGCTTGCAGGCCGCCGATCGGCTGGCCCAGACACACAACCTGGATGTTGGCGTCATCAACGCCCGCTTCGTCAAGCCCATCGACCACGCCCTTCTTTCTCGCGCACTGGAAAATGGACGGTTCCTGATCACCGTCGAAGAAAACGTGCTCTCTGGCGGTTTCGGTTCCGCTGTGATCGAGTCGGCCGTGGACCAGCAGCTGGATACCCGACGGATCGTTCGCTGCGGACTGCCGGACGAGTTCATCGAACACGGCGATCGAACGGAACTGCTTGCGATCCATAGCCTCGACGTCGCAGGCCTCGTCAACAAAGCTGCGGCCTGCGCGAGCGCCACATCCCCCCTCCTGGACAGCTGATTCTTCTCTCAGGCTTTGTCCACTCGACTCGCCTCTCATTCCACCGTGATCCAGGGACGGATCCATGTGCCGACACCTCCGAGTGATCGCTCTCATCGCGATCTCAACTTCGCTGTCACCCCTGACTGTCTCGTGGGCTCAGCCGGCAGCCGGCCTCACCGCACCGACTCAAAACCCCACGGTCCGACTGGTCGAAGACCCACGCACCCAGCGGCTGCTGCGAGTCACAGCCCGACTGGACGTCCGAGGCCGAATCCTGGCCCCGGTCGGAACCGACAGGGTCGTTCCGCTCCCCTTGACGGCGACAGCCAACTTGGGCTGGGAGGAACGTCGATTGCGCCCAGCCGGTGAATTCCACGGCTCTCTGCGTGCAGCACGCTACCTGCTGGCGGCCGTTTCAAGCGTTCGTGTCGACCGACAGACGACCGAGAACAATCTCAGGATGACACGTCGCTACATCAGCAGCCAGGGGACTCCCTCCGGAATCCGTCATGTCGCACTGGACGGACCGCTCAGCGGATCCGAACTGGAATTGCTGGATCTCCCAGCCGATCCGCTGGCCCTGCTGGGGGCCATGCCTCCCGGCCAAGTGCCGCATGACCACAGCTGGAAACCGGGCACCTGGACTCTCCCCTTGATCACAGGCCTCGACGCTGTCACGCGAGGAACGCTGCAGGGGCAGGTCGTCCAAGTGGCCACCACCTCGGCCACGATCCGACTCACGGGCACAGCCGAGGGTGCTGCTGGTGGAGCCAAGTCGAAAGTGTCATTCGACGCGACCATCGAGTTTGACCACAAGCAGGGATTCTTGACGACAGCAAAGGTTCGACTGGAAGAACGCCGTCAGGCCGGGCCGGTCAGTCCTGGCCTGGACATTGTCGCTACAGTCACGATCAACCGAACACTCGCAACCAGTTCTCCCAGATTGACCTTCAAGACGGCGTCCCGATCGGAGCCACAGCCCACCGCTTCGGATTTGTCCATCGAGCTGGCTGCACCGGCCGGTCATCGGCTGCTGCACGACCGCCAATGGCACCTGTTTCACCAGGCACCCGGCACCACCATTCTCAGACGCCTCGAACACGGAACGCTCGTCTCGCAATGCAATCTCTCGGAGGCCCCGACCCTGGCTCCCGGCCGTATCACCCCCCGCGAGACATTCCTCGCTGATGTGAAGCGCGCGTTGGGTCCGCGGCTCCGTGACATCCAGTCGATCACCTCGCTTTCACCAGAACGCGGAGGGCGTGGCTGGCGAGCGGTGGCCACCGGCATCGATCACGGACTGCCGATGACCTGGATCTACTACCTCAAGGCCACCCCCGCCGGCAAACAGATCTCGCTGGTGTTCTCAATCGAGTCTTCTCGACTCAAGAGCTGGGGGCAGAGGGACATCGAAATGGTGACGAGATTGTCTTCGAGCTCTCCCCGCCCGAAAACAGCACGTCGGTAGTGGTCCCGTGACAGCCGGCTTGTTCGTCTTCATGGGATGAGATACCATCCGCAAGAGGCCGCGTCACCGCTGCCCAGCCACGCCCAATCACCCCAGAGCAAATGGGATTCCTGGATGTTTAAGTCAACTTGGCGAGTCGCGGCCACCTGTTTCCTCGGACTGCTGCTGCTGGCTGGAGGCACCATCTGTGCTCAGCAGTTTGCCCCCACGACCGAGGACCAACGTGCGGCCCAGGTCGTCTGCCAGCTTGTCCACAGGTTCCATATCAGCCAGAGGAAAATCGATGACGGGATCTCGAAAAAGACCCTCAAACGATATCTCGAGTCAGTGGATCCTTTGAAGCTCTACTTCATCGACGCGGACATCAAGGCCTTCAAGAAGGTCGAGAAGGAACTCGACGATCAGCTGCTCCGTGGCAACGTCCAGTTTGCCTTCGTCGTACACCAGGCGTACTTGGATCGAGTCCGCCGACAGGTGAAGCTCGCCGGTGGACTCATCGGTGCTGACCACGACTTTTCGGCAGATGAGACGCGAATCGCCAACCCCGATCACCTCGACTGGTGCCAGTCCGTCGAGGAACTGGATGAGCGATGGCGCAAGCGGATCAAGGCCGAATTGCTCGCCAAGAAACTCGATGACGTCAAGATGCCCGAAGCACGGCAGCAACTGGCCAAACGATACGCCAACGTCTTGCGATTTGCCGAGCAGACCGACAAGTCGGAGGTGTTGCAGCGATACCTCTCGTCGATGACCCACAGTTTCGATCCTCATTCGAGCTACATGTCTCCTCAGACTCGAGAAGACTTCGACATCAGCATGCGACTGAGGCTGCAGGGCATCGGTGCCGCCTTGGGCAGTGAAGACGGCTTCACCATCGTGCGACAGATCGTTCCCGGTGGCGCCGCCGACAAGGATGGCCGATTGGCCTTGGGCGACAAGATCATCGGAGTCGGTCAGGAAGAAGGCGACATCGAGGATATCGTCGAGATGAAACTCAGCCGCGTCGTCCGGCTGATCCGGGGCAAGAAGGACACCAAGGTGCGGCTCAAGGTCAAGACCGCCAAGAGCGGCGAGACGAAGGTTTACGAGCTGACCCGGCAGGTGATCGAGCTGAAGCAATCGGCCGTGACCTCAACGATCATCGATGCCGGAGAACGGATTCCCGGCGCAACGGGTCGTATCGGCGTGATCAATATGCCGTCGTTCTATCGCGACTTCGAGGCTGAACGAAGAGGTGTCGCGGATTTCCGGAGTTCGGCGAGAGATGTCCGGAAGGCACTTGAGGAATTCAACAAGGACGGCCGAGTCGATGCGGTGATCATCGACCTGAGAACCAACGGTGGTGGAGCCCTGAAGGATTCTGTTGAAATCTCGGGACTGTTCTTCGAAGACGGCCCTGTCGTGCAGGTCAAAGAACTTGACGGCACCATCACGCCGCACGTCGACCCTGATAGCGGCATCGCCTGGAAAGGCCCGCTGGTTGTCATGACCAGTCGCATGTCGGCGTCGGCGTCGGAGATCTTTGCAGGAGCCATGAAGGACTACCGCAGAGGTCTGATCGTCGGGGACGACACCACGCACGGCAAAGGCACGGTGCAAAATGTGATGGCCGTCAGAACCTCGTCGCCATTGAACTTCTTCGACCGCAAGCCCCCTGGAGCACTGAAGCTGACGATCCAGCAGTTCTATCGCGTCAACGGGGACAGCAGCCAGGAGAAGGGAATCCCCTCCGACATCGTCCTGCCCTCGGTTATCAATCACATGGATATTGGCGAGAGTGCCCTCGACAACCACCTTCCCTTTGACCAGATCGAGGCGGCCGACTACGACGCCAACTCGCTGGTCAATCCCGAGATCATCAGTGCTCTACGCACCGCCAGCCAAAAACGCGTGGCAACCCATGCCGAATTCACCAAGGACCGCGAAGCGATCAAGAAGTTCCTTGAACGCAAACAACGTAAGTCCGTTTCACTCAACGAAGCCGTGCTCCGCAAGGAGATCGAGGACAACAAGAAGAACGAGACTGGAGACGAGAAGGACAAGCCCGAACCCAAAACTCCCCCGGTGTTCCGCGACGATCACTACAGCAACGAGGTCTTGCAGATCACGGTGGACTACATCCAAAAACTCAAGCAGGCCAAGCTCGTCACCAAGTAACCGCCGGCTGATGGGTCCTGGTTGCTCACGGGACCCACGCAACGGCCTTCTGCCCCTTCCCGCAAACTCCAGGCCCACCGCGGGCCACATGGCATGCCCGCGATTTCCGTCCGCAACCTGCAGAAGATCTACCGGGTTTTTCGGAAACGCGAGGGCCTGCTCGCGTCCGTTCGCGGGCTGTTTCACCGTCGCTACGAGTCAATTCGCGCTGTCGATGGAATCGACTTCGAGATTGACCAAGGCGAGATGGTGGCCTTCCTCGGTCCCAACGGGGCCGGAAAAACAACCACGCTCAAACTGCTCAGCGGGCTCATCTTTCCGACCGACGGCGAAGCGGAAGTCCTGGGCCATGTGCCGTGGAAACGTGAAAACAGCTATCGTCGACGTTTTTCGCTGGTGATGGGCCAGAAAAACCAACTCTGGTGGGATCTTCCGGCACAAGAGTCGTTTCGACTGCACAAGGAGATCTACCGGATCGATGCCCAGCAGTTCGACAAGCGGATCGCAGAACTGACGGAGTTACTCGAGGTGGGCGATCTGGTCCGGCAGCCCGTGCGTGAACTCTCCCTGGGCGAACGGATGCGGATGGAGTTGATCGCAGCCCTGCTGCACAGCCCCGACCTGTTACTGCTCGATGAACCAACTATCGGCCTCGACGTCGTCTCACAGCGCAAAGTCCAGCAGTTCCTGAAGTACTACCAGAAGGAACGCAAGATCACCGTGCTGTTGACCAGCCATTACATGAAAGACGTCGAGGCGCTTTGCCAGCGAGCCATCATCATCAACGAGGGGCAGATCAAGCACGATGGGCCTCTCGATGAGATTGTCGACCGCTTCAGCCAGCACAAGGTCATCGAGGTCCAGTTTTCAGGGACCTCCTTGCCCGAAAACCTCGATCGGTTTGGCGAGGTGTTTGATTCGCAGCCACCACGGGCCAAGATCCGCGTTCCACGTGCCGAGGTGCCGGCTACGCTCAACGCCTTGCTTGACCGCCATACGATCGAGGACATCAGTGTCGAGGATCGGCCACTCGAGGAGGCAATGGCCGAGTTGTTCACCGATAGTGCCCGACACGTCGACTCCGAGTCGGCCAATGGCCAGCCCCCAGGCCGCCACACTTCAGACAACGGCCACGACTGACCGTCGGCATCATGCTCGCTCGCGCTCGCATCAACTGGGTCATCCTGAAGACCTGCCTCGAAGAGAGGTTTGTCTACCGCGCGGACTTTGCCTTCGCGACCCTCGTTCGATTCTTGCCCATCGTCACCCAGGTGTTTCTCTGGGGAGCGATCTATGCCGGGGCGTCCGCAACCAGCCGTTCCGACACACCAACTGTTCTCAACAGCTACACCTACCACGAGATGATCGCCTATTACCTGCTGGCAATGCTCGGCCGGGCCTTCTCCAGCATGCCCGGCTTGGCCAGTGGAATCGCCCGAGACGTACGGGACGGGACGATCAAAAAGTACCTGACCCAGCCGGTCGACATGCTCGGATACCTGTTCTGGCACCGCATCGCGCACAAGCTGGTCTATTACGTCATCGCGACTGGACCATTTGCACTCGTCTTCTTCCTCTGTCGCAGTTATTTTCCGCACACCCTTGATGTGCCCACTCTGCTGGCGCTCGTCCTTTCGCTGATGATGGGCTTCCTGACCGGATTCCTGATCGAAGCCCTGATCGGATTGATCTCGTTCTGGTTTCTCGAGGTCAGTTCGCTCCTGTTCATCTACATGATGCTCAACTACTTCCTCAGTGGTCACATGATCCCACTCGACTGGTTGGGCCCGGTCGGTGAATTTGTGGAGTTTCTGCCGTTCAAGTACCTCGCCTACGTGCCTGCAGCCATCGTGCTCGGCAAAGACGGCTACGTGCTTGGTGCAGGGCTAGAGCGGCAGTTGTTGATCGAGGCGACCTGGATCGTCAGCCTTCTGGTCCTCAATCGGATCGCGTTTGCCAGGGGGGTGCGTCGGTACGGGGCGTTTGGCGGCTAGGCGTCAGGCGTCCGACTCACTAGAATCCCCCCTTCGGATTTTCACGGCCTCCTGCCACGTTGCAGCCCCCGGCACCGCTTGCCTGTGTGGGACATGAGGCCACGTGACTCGTTTCGATGGTCCTCACGTGACTGCCCGACCAGCCAACACAACATCTCCCGTTTACAACCGGTTGTTTTGGCTGACCTACGCCGCCAACACCGTGCTGGTGCTCGCCAACGCCCTGACATTTCGCTTTGCCGAGTTTGTCACGTTTCTCGGAGGGACCGAGCAGACCACTGGCACAGTGATCTCCGTGGGAGTCCTCGCGGCCGTCGCCGTCCGTTTTCGTCTCGGACAGGACATAGACGTCTCCGGAACAAGACGACTCTGGTTGGCCAGCTCGACCCTGTTTGCCGCGGCCTGCGGTCTGCTGCTCCTGGCACAGGAGATCTCGTGGGTCCTGTTTGCCGGCCGCATCGCGTTTTCCATCGCGGTGGCCGGCATGTTCACCTGCTCGATGGTGAACATCCAGAACATCGTGCCCGCCGGAAGACGTACCGAGGCCATCGGCAGTCTGGGAACCAGTGGGTTCTTTGGCATGATCATCGGATCGGTCCTGGGCGACGTCGTCTTTGGATGGCTGCCGGGTGGCAACGAGAGGTTTTTCGTGCTGTTTGCCACGTCACTCGTGCTTGGCGCCATCTACCTCGGGCTCGTTCTCGTGATCACCCGTGGACACTCACCGCCCAGCGTCCGTAGACGCCGGCCACCGGTGCACCTGCTGGTCAGAAAATACTGGCCCGGATCTGTGATGCTGGTGGCCCTGGTGATGGGTGCGGGACTGGTCGTCACCACGATCTTCTTGACACGGCTGGCAACAGCTCGCGGCATCAGCAACATCGGGACGTTTTTCATCGGCTACAGCCTTTCCGCCCTTGTCTGCCGCGTTGGCACCCGTCACTGGAGCCGCACCGTGGGCCGTCGCCGTATGATCGCAGTCGGACTCTGCGGCCACGCGACAGGCCATCTGCTGTTGATCACTGCCTGGTCAGAATGGCAATTGCTGGCCCCGGCGATTTTCTGTGGACTTGGTCACGGGCTGCTGTTTCCCGCCGTCACCTCACTTGGTTCCGGTTCGTTCCCCTCGCGGTACCGTGGTACGGGCACGACAGTCGCGCTTGGCATGTGCGAACTCGGAACCGCGATTTTTTCGCCTCTCCTCGGCTGGGTCATCGACTCGTTTGGCTTCGCAGCGATGTACGGCTGTTCGATCAGTGTGACGGTGGTCTTCGGCACGTTTTACCTCATCCGCAGCCGTCACCTCGTTGATGACGAGCGAGAGATGAATGAGGCCTCGGCGCCGATTCCTCGCGTGTCACCGACACCCGAAGTGGTCGTCCGCACGTCGCGAGCCCCTGCCACCGACACGGATCTCCAGATCCCGGCCGTTGTGCTCGACAAGTCAGTCGACGTCTCAGCCTGATCGCCTGCGGCCCTCGCCCTTTTGCAGGTCCGACACCAACTCGGCCAGCACCGTGGCGTCACGCTGCTCCATGACGTGCTCAATGCGACCCGGCAGCACCTCCAACCTCGCCAGGAGATCTTCGACCCGGGTCCACAGCTTCTCACGCTGCGTCGCCGACTCGGCCAGATACAGGCTGGTCACCAGTTCGCTGAGTTTGCTCTCATCGATTTGTTCACGGTTCTCGTAGTACCTGCGGATCACACCCTGCTGATACTTGCTGTACTCTCGTTTCGCCATGGTGCCCTTCTCGACTGCCGGACTCATCGCCGCCCCCTGCCACCTTGTATCGGCTTTGGGGGCCCGACGATCGTATCAGGAATCTGCTTCGTTGACGGTCCGGGAATCGCCGCGCTAGGATGACGGCCCACGGCACCCCTCACAGGCAAGGACACGTCCGCATGATTCCCTCAACGCCTCGATTCTCCAGACGCCAATTCCTGGCCACATCGGCGGCCTGTTCGACGCTTGGCGTTGCTGCGCCCCTCACCTCCCGCGCGGACGGGATCTCCGGTCGCTATGCCAAGCTCAGGAAGCCCGGCCTGCTCGGTGACGTCAGGACCGAGGTGAAGATCGTCGACAAGAAGATCTTCACCGAGGGCCCGGCAGTCAACGCCAGAGGCATCGTCTACTTCACCAACGTACCCGCCGAGAAAATCCTCGCGTGGGATTCTGCCAGGAAGAAGCTCTCGGTGTTTCGCACCGGCAGCAACAAGGCCAATGGGCTGCTGTTTGACCCCAGGGGACGATTGCTGGCCTGTGAAGGAGGCGCGGGCCGCGTCACGAGAACAGACATGACGTCCGGCCGCGTGACGGTCCTGGCCGACAAGTTCAATGGGTTTCCGCTGGCCGCACCGAACGACCTGGCTCTGCTCGCCTCGGGGTCACTCTACTTCACATCCCGCCCCGGCAACCCGGATCCAACCAAGGGCAATCCCAACGCCGTTTACTTTCTCGACCTCGCGGCCAGGAACCCCGGAGGTCGCATCCTGCACAGGGTCCTCGAATGGAAGTCGGTCCACATGCCAAACGGGATCGTCTCCTCCCCGGACGACAAGGAACTCTACCTGATCGAAGCGCACCCGGATGCCGATCACAACAGGCTGATCTACGCCTACCAGTTGGGTACCGACGATTGCTGGAAAGCCCCACGGACTGTGATTGACTTCGCTCCCGGCCGCAGCGGCGACGGCATGTGCATCGACGCAGAAGGAAACCTCTACGTGGCCGCGGGACTGCACAAGACCCGTAAGACGAGCGAAACCCTGGACACGCAACCCGGGATTCACGTGATTTCGCCACAGGGCCACCTGCTCGACTTCGCCGAAACACCAGTCGACACGATCACCAATTGCGCCTTCGGCGGCAAGGACCTGAGAACGCTTTACGTGACCTGTGGTCCGTACCTGCTGAGCATCCGTACGAAAATCCCGGGCAAGTCGGCCTACCGACCTCGCTTATAGAATGGCAGGTCCACCACGACGGCTGTCGTACGCTTGCCTCGGATGTCCACCTCCACCGACGTTCCCGTTTCCGCCCAGGCCGGATCGACATAGGCCATTCCGATGGCCGCCTCAAGAGTCGGTGAGAACGTCCCACTGGTGACCAGTCCCACCGCCGCGCCGTCACCGACTACCTCGGCTCCTTCTCTGGCGATCCGACGACCGTCGAGCCGAAGTCCGACTCGCTGACGGCGGCCGTCTCGATCACGTGCGGCCAGCACAGCCCCACGGCCGACAAACGGTGCCGAATCCGGCTTGACCGCAAATCCCAGTCCGGCCGTGTAGGGATCTGTCTCCTCGTCCAGTTCGTGACCATAAAGCGGCATCGCGGCCTCCAGCCGCAACGTATCACGACATCCGAGCCCACAGGGGACTCCTCCGTCTTTCACAAGGGATTCCCACAATGCGACCGCGGCCTCGGCCGGCACGATCAACTCGAAGCCATCCTCACCGGTGTAGCCCGTTCGACTGATCCGTGCTGGATACCCCATCACCTCGCCGGACTCGCAACGGTAGTAACCCATGGCGGTCACCTCCGATCCCGTCACCGTTGCTACCAGATCAATCGATCGCGGTCCCTGGATCGCGACCATGGCCCAATCGAGCGTCAGATCTGTCACCGTCACATCGAACTCGTCTCGTTGGACCTCGATCCAATCCAAGATCTTCATTCGGTTCGAAGCATTGACCACCAGCAGGTAGTCCTCCTCAAAGCGATACACCAGGACATCGTCGAGAATCCCCCCATCCTCGCGGCAGACCAGTGCATATCGCACCTGTCCCACTTCCAGGGCCACCACATCATTGGTCACCAGTCGATCAAGGAACCGGCACGCGTCTGCGCCATGGAATCTCAGGCGTCCCATATGGGCGATATCAAACACGCCGACCGCGGTTCGCACAGCATGGTGCTCCTCGGTGATCGTCGTGTACTGGACAGGCATGTCCCAGCCCGCAAAGTCCACCAGTCGGCCACCATGGGCTTCATGCCAGTCATGAAATGGGGTTTTCAGCGAAGTGGTTGTCATGATGTTCCCTTGAACCGGGCGCCCCAGCGAGACGCAACAGGAGCCTTGCTGTCGAATCCAAGCCGAACTCGACGCACGTTGGCCGTCGCGGACCGTGCTGTCAAGTCTCAACCGCGACGTCGGCGACGCCCGCCACCTCCATCTCGTCTCCTTTTGCCACGCCCCCGCCGTCGGCTGCCAGTGGTGTCGTGGTCTCGTCTGGGTGGACCGCCGGACGACGTGTGCCGGCCTGCACCGCGTCGAACACCACGCCCGGTTCCCCCGCGGTGCGACTTGCCGCTCTTGGCGTCCATCGCAAAGCGGACCTCACGCTGGTCAAGATCCACATCGACGATTTTGACCCGGACCTGGTCTCCCAGCCGAAACGACCGTCCGCTGCGCCGGGCGGTGAGCGTCAATTCGGCACGATCAAAGTCGAAATAGTCGTTGTCAGCCAACTCGCTGACATGCACAAGAGCCTCGAGCGGAATCCGCGTCCCTCGACAAATGACCCCAAACTTCTCGACGCCAATCACAACGGCATCCAGGACATCGCCTCGACGGCTGGACGCATACTGCAACAATTTCAGCTTCACGAGTGCTCGCTCTGCCTGCTCCGCACGTCGTTCGGTCAGAGAGCAACTCCTCCCCAGTCTCGCTGCCTGCTGGCCACTCAGTCCACGGGGTTTTCGGCCTCGTGCCAGGGCCGAAACCATGCGATGGACAATGAGGTCTGGGTATCGACGAATCGGGCTGGTGAAATGACAGTAGTCCTCAGCTGCCAGCGCGTAATGCCCCGCCATCCTCCCGGTGTACTCGGCCTGCTTAAAACTCCTGAGCAACGCGAAGTTGACCGCGTGAGACAGCGGCGTTTCCCGTGAGGCGTCGATCACCTTTTGTAATGCGGGCCGGGATTGTGGCCGGGCCAGCCGGAAGCCGAGCCCCTCAGCAAACGTGGCAAATTGCCGCAGCTTGCCGAGGCTCGGTGATGGGTGGACGCGGCGGAGGAACACCAGGCCGCGCTCGGTCAATTCCGAAGCCACGGCCCGGTTGGCCGCCAGCATGAATTCCTCGATCAACTGGTGACTCTCGTCGTGAGCCACCTCCAGGATATCCTGTACCCCTCCGTCGCTGTCGAGCGACACCCGCACCTCCGGCAGGTGCAGTTCGATGGCGCCCTCCGCAAACCTCCTGGCTCGCATCTTGCGACTCAACGTGTGCATGTCGACCAGTAACGACCGGACGCTGTCCGGGATATGGTCAGCCCCCTTACGAGGATTGGCCAGGAACTTGCTGACCTCGTCATAGGAAAACCGCCTGGCGACACGGATCGCCGCACGGGCGAAGCGAACCGACTGCATTCGGCCATCGGCCGACAGGTGCATCAGCACGCTCAGGACAAACCGCACCCGTTGCTGCTGGAGGCTGGCCAGGCCGTTGGACAGCAACTCCGGCAGCATCGGAATCACGCAGCCCGGCAGGTAGACGCTCGTCCCACGACGCCGCGCCTCGCGGTCGAGAGCACCTCGCGGTGCGACAAAATGAGACACATCAGCGATGTGCACACCCAGCCGCCATCTCCCGTCCTCGAGCGGTTCAAGAGAAATCGCATCGTCGAAATCCCTCGCATCCACGGGATCGATGGTCACCACGGTCCACCCGGTGAAATCCTCCCGACCATCCGTTCCCAGGCTGGCAGATGGAATGTCGGCCTCATCCCATTCGCGGGCCACGCGTCTCGCTTCTTCCAGAACCTCCTCGGGAAACTCCACCGGCAGGTCGTATTCGCGGATGATGGTCTCGAGATCCACACCGGGATCGCCTCGTCGACCGAGGACCGAGACGATGACCCCCTCGCCTGGTTCATACGCCGTTGGAAAACTCAGCATCTCGATAACGACCTGGTCACCAGGAACGGCGCCGCTGGCCCCGGGATCTCCGACCGCGATGGCTTCCTCAAACAGCCCTCGATCGACGGTCACCAGACCGCGTCCATCACGTTCCCAGTAACGGCCGACGAACCGGGCGGTGGCCCGTTCGAGCACGGCCGTTACCTCGCCGCATCGCCCCCCCCCACCACGACGACGCCCGAGCATTCGGACACGAACCACGTCACCATCCATCGCTCCCCGCATGTCCCGCGCCGAGATGAACAGTTCCTGACGGTTCTGGCCGTCGTCGCGGTCTGGTAACGCGAAAAACCCGGCCCCCCGGGCCGTTCGCTGAACGGGGCCTTCGAAGACAGCCGGACCGCCTCGTCCACGTCGTCCCACCGCCGTCTACGCCCCGTTCTCGATCTGTCCCGCCTGGTCCACGTCCCGCCCCTTGTACATCTTGCGCCCCAGCCGTGGTACGAACGACGTCCAGGCCGACTGGTGATTCGGGTCGCTGTTGATCACGTTCATCGCCTCGTTGAGACGGGCGTCCAGGTTGTCCAGGTGATGTAGCGCTATCGCCTCGAGAGTCATCGGCACTCGGGGGCTGCCATTGTCGAGAGCCCCATGATGGCTCACCACCAGGTGCTTCAACTGCAGTAACAATTCCGGATCAAACTTTCTGCCGGTCCGCACCTCAAATTCCTCGGTTCGTCGAGCCAGATCCTCGAGAACCAACACGATGTGGCCGAGCAATTGCCCCTCATCCGTGTAGGACATCGTGCCCTCCACGGAGATCTCACGCACCTTGCCAAGATCGTGGAGAAAGACGCCGCACAGTAGCAGATCGCGGTCCAGCACCGGGTACAGTTCGCAGATGCTGTTGGCCGCTTCCATCAGCGTCGTGATGTGCTCCAACAGGCCGCCGCGAAACGCATGGTGAATCTTGACGCCAGCCACCGCGCGGCACAGCCGACTGACCTCGGCCTCATCGTCCAGAAAACAGGACATCAAGTCTCGCAGGTCTGGATTGTCGACTCCCCCCAGCAATTCCCGGATCCGCAACAGGTGACGTTCCGACGCCTCAGTGCGGTCCTCTTCAAAGTCCGCAACGTCAACCGCAGCACGATCGACGAAATCAACACGAGTCAGGATCACCTGCAGCGCGCCCTGGTAGAGCTGAACCTTGCCTCCGATCCGAACATGGTCACCAATGTCGAATCCCGCAACCAGTTCTTCGGTCACGTTCCACATCAGGCCATGGACGACTCCCGTCTTGTCCTTCAGGTGCACCAGCAGAAACAGGTCGCCGTTGCGATTGGCTCGCAACTGCTTTTCAGACAGCAAAAACACCTCGTCGACCGACTGGCCATTGCGAAGGTGTTCGACATATTGACGAGGCATGACAGGACAAACCGTCTCGCGGACTCTCAAACCCACACCGCAGCACCCGACTGGGCCCAGACAGGCTTTACGGGCTCGTCGATTCTAGACCTGCAACGCAAGCAGCGACAGGCCGGGCTGAAACCGGGCCGAAACCGGGCTGTGATTGCCCGATTGACCG
>MDTE01022835.1_pt1 | contig 31016 bp, 31 predicted proteins | sample 811231 | NCBI WGS metagenome assembly MDTE01 (sample SAMN05326651, study PRJNA326480) | marine metagenome | isolation source: seawater | place: Indian Ocean: Red Sea | collected 2010 | reverse complement strand
GATTTATTTGCGCTGCCTTCTCCGCTGTCGATCGTCCCTAGCTCGTCGTCTGCGACTCTCTTGGACCAGGCCTGGCCCAAGATCTGACTGCTGGCCCTTCTGAGCAGCGGCAGCGACATCCTCGTAGTCCCCCACGTCGAGGATCGGCATCCCCTTCTTTGCCTGCTCGTATGTCATCCGCGCTGGTGCTCCCCTGGCTTCGATCACCTGCGGTTCGCGTAGTCATCGATAATCAGCACTTTCTCCACACTTTCCTTGCCAGAACCTGCCCGACACGAGCTCGATTGGGCGTGCAAAGGTAGGGGCACCCCCCTGATCTTTCAACACGCCCGGGATGAAATGGCCGGTTGAGACGGATGTGATGGTTTGGCGTTAAGTTTATTTAAAACAATATTTTATATTCTATTTATTCGATGCGAAACCGGATTGTAACCTGTGCCCGGGTCTCCAGCAGGCCCGGTTCGATCGGCGTATCCGCCTGGGCGGCGGATGCCATCATCCGCTCGACTTTGGGGGCGTAGTGAGGCCCGCCTGTTCGCATCTGGAGCACCGGCCCCAGCATAGCACCAGCCTTGCCCACCAGGATGGAGGCTTCGGCTCGCGCATTCTCGACTGCACGCTCCAACGCCCGTGAACGGGCCTGAGTCGGGTCGGAATGCTCAAAACGGATGTGATTCACTCGGTCTGCCCCGGATGCGGTGGCCCGGTCCATCAGGGCGCCGACCTTACGCAGGTCGTGGATGGTGACGTTGATCGTGTTGTGCACCGTATACCCCCATGGGCTGCAGATCCCGGTCCGATCGCTGACGGTCAGGATACCTGGGCGTGACCCGGTAGTGACGGGTCTGGATATCGAGGGTGTCGAGTCCGAGTTTCTTGATGCCGTCGATCAGCCTGGCGGTGCGTGATGCGTTGAACTTGGTGGCTTTCTCGACGTCTTTGCCTTGCGTCTCGACAGAAAACGCGACCTTGGCCACGTCTGGCCTTTGCGAGACAACGCCGATCCCGGTAACTTCGACGGATCGGGTGTCGCCCCCCTCAGCCGTCACCGGCAGGACAAACGAGGCGACGACGACCGTAGCGAGGAAGATGTGAATTGGCTTCATAGAGCCTCCTTGCGGCAGAGTAGGTCTTCACGAGTGGTAGTGTTTATATGGTTGGTTTTCCCTTGGCGTTTCTTGGCGTCCTTGGCGGTTAAAGGGGGAAAACCTTCACACTGAGCGTCTTGGAATGGCTGTTGCCAAACACCTCGAATACCTGAATCGCGGCACCGAGTTCTGGAATGAGTGGCGGACCGAGAATCCCCGGATCCGTCCGGTACTCACCGGCGTGTCGCTCACGAACCGGGACTTCTCGGGCATCAATTTCCTGAAGGCGAACCTGAGTGGCTCGGATCTGTCCGGATCGACGTTCAGTTCTGCGAATTGTCGTTACACCGATTTCAGCGGTTGTTCCCTCCACGATGCCGATTTCACATCAGCGAACATCATGTTGGCCGACCTGACCGGCGCAAACTTGTCCGGCGCGAAAGGGCTGTCCAGGACGCAAATCGAAGCCGCCCTGACTGATCCAGCGACTGAGCTTCCGGATCTGGGCTGACCACTACTCTCGGAACGCAGGGAACGAAAAGGGGTTCCACACGTTTCGTACGTGGGAACCCCTTTCAGTTTGCCTGGTTTAGCTCAGGATTAGTGTGTGCCTGCGACGCTCAACACCGTGCCGCCCTCTTCCTTCTGAACGGTCGAGGCGTCGATCTGCTCCTGGAGTTTCTTGTGATACAGGTCGTCGTCGACCGGAATGTCCACCCAGTCGTCCGTCCAGGCTGACAACAGCATGGCGTTGGCGATCTCAAGCCCGTGGATCCCCTCGGTCCCCGGAGCAAGCAGGTCGCTTCCGCTCTGGATCGCATCGCACCAGTTCTTGGTGATGCCTTTGTGCCCTTCGCCGCCCTTGCCTGCCGGGATGTCGCACTTCCAGACCTCGGGGCTTCCGAAGCCACCCTTGTACTCCTTACAGAACTGGCTGACCGACTCACGGGAGCGCCAGAATGTGATGTTCCCGCCCTCGAGCACGATCTTACCGTTGTCACCGACCACCTCTAGGCGGTTGGTACCCGGTGCTTCACCGGTCGTGGTAATGAACACACCCGTCCCGCCGTTCTCGTATTCGACGTAGGCGGTGACCGAGTCGTCGACCTCGATGTTGTGATACTTTCCGAAACCGATAAAGGCCCGAACCCGGTTGGGCTTTCCGCAGATCCATTGCCAGAGGTCGAGGTTGTGAGGGCACTGATTCATGAGCACGCCCCCACCCTCACCGGCCCATGTCGCGCGCCAGCCGCCCGAGTCGTAGTAGCTCTGTGAGCGGAACCAGGTCGTGATGATGTAGTTCGTTCGCTGGATCTCGCCCAGATCTCCCGACTGAACGAGGTCACGCATCTTCTGGTGCGCGCTCAGGGTCCGCTGGTTGAACATCAGACCGAACACGCGATCCGATTTCTCGGCCGCCTCGTTCATCTCGCGGACCTGCTTCGTGTACACACCGGCCGGCTTTTCGATCAGGACGTGCAGTCCGAGCTCCATCGCTCGGATGGCGAGCGGCGGGTGATCGTAGTGGGGGGTCGCGATGATGGCCGCATCGATGGAACCCGAGTTGAACATGTCCTCGGCGGTTTCGAAGCACTGGACGGTCTCGCCCAGGGTGTCCTTCGCCCAATCGATGCGGTCGGGGTTGGTGTCGGCCACGGCGACGAGTTCACCGTTGGGGACTTCACCCGCGGTCAGGTAGCGACTGTGACCGGAGCCCATGTTCCCGACACCGACGATCCCGATTCTGACTTTACTCATCCTTACACTCCTTGATACCGATTCCTGCGGTCGCACCCTGCGACCTGCTGATTTTACACGACTTGGGAAGCGACTCACATAATAATGGGGCACGCAGACTCAGCAAAGTCAAAACGAGCAAACGAGGCGTACAAAGAAAGAGACCGCATCGCGCTCGGGAGCGGCTTCCTGACCGCGAAGTCGATGCCTGAGCCGTTGGAGGATACAGGACTGCGTATCCTGCTTCGGCGCTTGAACTACGCACTTCTCACTGGCCGGCGTCTCGACGTCCCAGGTCGGATGGTGCTCCAGGAGCGCCACACTCACCTCGCGGTCCGGAATCTCAGGTCGATTCAGGGGCGTGAGCGCCGCGCTGCAGGCGTTACAGGTAAGGTGATCGTCTCTGAATCGAATACCCATTTGTGTACTTCCCGTTGTGTTGCCTTCTTACACCCGGCCTCGAACTGCATGTTCGGTGCCATTGGTGTTGGGTGTTTAATAAACCAGTATAAATAAATAATTTGTGTCAATGTCCGGGCTGTGGGAGCTCGTTCCACGCGTCGTCAATTGGGCGCATATCCTTCATCGCGTCGCATCGTCTGATGGTTTACAGCCACTAGATCTGACGCATTCCAGGAACATCACATGTCTGATCTTGCTCTACTGGGCGGGACACCCGTTCGAGACACACCCTTTCCGGAGTGGCCCGCCTACTCGACAGAGGAGGAGGCTGGGGTCGTGCTTGACGCGTTGCGGTCCGGTCACCTGTGTGGGGCAGCCGGGGGGACCTACAACCCGGCCTTCGAAGAAGCGTTCGCATCCTGGTGTGGCGCCACAGGTGCAGTGACCTGCAATTCGGGTTCGTCGGCCATTCACGTTGCGTTGGAGGCCGTCGGTGTGGGGCCCGGGGACGAGGTCATCGTTCCTGTCTACACATACTATGCCTCTGGGACCTCTGTTCTGGTGGCGGGGGCCATCCCCGTGTTCGCGGATATCACCCCTGGAGAGTCCAACCTTGACCCGGGTGCTTTCGAAGCTGCGATTACAGACCGCACCAAGGCGGTGATGGTCGTTCACGCCGACGGGGTGCCAGCGAACATGGACGCCATCTGCGAAGTGGCTGATCGACACGGGATCTCAATCGTAGAGGATTGCTCGCACGCTCACGGGGCGAGCTACCGAGGGATCCGAACGGGGATCCTGGGCGACGTAGGCGCGTTCAGCATCCAGCATAAAAAGATCCTGTCCGTCGGCGAGGGCGGCGTCGTGGTCAGCAAACATCCCGAGGTTGTCGAGCGGGCGAGGGCATTCGTGAACCTGGGTGGTGGGACCGACACTGGTGTTCTCGGACCCAACCTGAGGATGGGCGAGATGCACGGTGCGCTGGCACTCAAGCGTATGACGCGCGTCGACGACGAGAACCGTCAGCGACGCGACAATGCCGACTGCCTGCTGGCCGACGTAGCCGACCTGCCCGGCGTACGGCCGGTGCCCGTGGGGATTCCCGATCACATTGAGCCGGTCTATTACAACCTGATCCTGGCGTATGAGCCGGATGAACTGAGGATCGACCGAAAGACCTTCTCCGATGCAGTACAGGCGGAAGGTGTACCACTGCGATCCGGTTTCTACAAGCCACTCAACCTGCTGCCCGTGTTCGCAGAACAGCAGGCGTGGCCGTATCTGCTAGAAGAGAACAAGCCGAGCGTAGCCCGGGGACTCTATGGCCCAGGCAAGTGTCCCGTCGGTGAAGCGTTCATGGAGAAAGGGCACCTGGAGTTGAAAGTCCATCCACCGGTTGGCGAACGCGAGATGTGGGGTGCGGGGGCGGCCATCAAGAAGGTGATTGAGGGCGTGGGGTCACTGGCTGATCGCGAGGCCAGAGATGCCCTGTGAGCGCTTCCTCGCCGGGGCGGCATGCGTCGACATTACCCCGCGCTACGAGCTGCCGAACTACAACGGCGAGCCAGTTCGGTTCGACGAGGACGCGAGTCCGCTCACCTGTCAGGCGGTTGCCTTTGAAGACGGTGAGACCAAAGGCGCGATCATCTCTGTCGACTCCGCCTTTGTCGATCGACCGCTGCTGCTGACGATCCGGGATGCCTGCGAACGTGCAACCGGTATCCCCGGTTCGAACATCCTGCTTGCAGCGACGCATACCCACGCTGCCCCCGCCAGCTGTCCATCCTTCCTGTCCGGCGCGCTTCCGGATCCGCTGTATGTCGATGTCTTGGTCAGCGGTGCCGTCGAGGCGCTCGCTAACGCGCGTGGAGACCTGCGCGCAAGCTTCGTCAAAGCCGCTAACCTGTCAGCACCCAGGTATGAGAAGAACCGCCGTCTGATTCGTCCGAACGGACTGGTGGTTATGTCCAGCGCAAACAATGCCGACGCCTCGTTCCCGCCGGCCGGGCCGACGGACCCTGTCCTGCCGATCCTCGCATTCACTGAGCCTGACGGATACCCGACCGCTATTGTCACCAACTACGCCTGCCACAACAACTGTGTCAGCGGGACATATCACGGAGATATCGGTGGCCGAATCGGCGATGCGTTGAGGGCGCGATACGGTGCTCAGCTCGTGACGCCGTTCATCGAGGCTCCCTGCGCCGACGTCATCTGGGCAGGCCCGGCAGAGGGTCCGTCACGTGGAGACGGCCTTGCGGTGATGATCGGGGAAGCAGTGAAAAGTGGGGTGGAAGTCGCGCTGGAATCGACATCGCCGATCCCGGTCCAGATGGTAACGATTCGATCCCTGGTCGAAGACTATCCGGATCGCCCGCACGGAGAGTCGACATACTGCCGGGACGGTAGCCGAGGAGACACACCGGAGATCCAGGAACGACAGAGAAGACGCTATGATCCCGAAGAAGAAGCGGTGAAGACAAGGGGCGACACCACCTGTCCCGTCGAGATCATGGGGATCTCCTTCGGTGACGTCGCGATCGTGACCAATCCGGCCGAGCTGTTCGTCGAATTCGGGATCGAGATCAAAGATCGATCACCCTTCGACGTCACGCTGGTCGCCGAACTGTCCAACGGCTACTGCGGCTATGTCGGTCCGGAACACGCATTCGATCAGCAAGGCTATGAGGTGCACCGCTCAGTCTATACGTGTCGGCTGGCTAAAGAATCCGGCAGACGGATCACGGATACGTCCATACAGATGCTGGAGGATTTACAGTCGACTGAATGAGAATTGCCAGAGGGGTTGGGATAGAGAATGTGTAGTAATCTGCCGTTGCCAGGGCTTCGCGATGGGTTGGTTCTCTCCTCTCCTGCGAAGTGGGAGAGGACTATCGCGCTGTAGGCGAGATCAGGTGAGGGCCGGATATGGATTCGCCACACGCTTCGACTTCCAACGTGAAGGTGCCTTACCTACGAACTACAAGACAACATCGAACAGCCCGGCCTGTGTCTCGCCCAGTCCGGACGTTTCTCTGCATAGCTCTCCATCGCCGCCTGATCATCGTACGGACGACGCAGGACTTCGAGCAACTCGCTGATCATCGTATGGTCACCTTCCTCTGCCTTGTCGATCGCCAACTGAGCCAGGTAGTTTCGGAGAACATACTTCGGGTTTGTTCGGTGCATCAGCTCGACGCGGGCTTCGTTCCCTTCCGACGACACCCGGTCCGCGTAGCGTCGCAACCATAGGTTCACGCGAGAGGCGAGGTCGGGCGTGATCTGGTCCTCGACATAGTATGCCTCCCGGAGTAGCTCGGGAATCGGACCGTCGCAGGTGATCTCCGACAGCTCGACACGGGCCAGGTTGCGGTAGAAGATCGTCATGTCCGTCTCGGCCGACTGCAGGATTGTGTGGAGGTCGGACACTAGCTCGTCATCCGTCTTCCGTACATAGGAGCCCAGGCCGAGCTTCCCGGCCATCATCGTCTGCCACGCCGCCTCGAAGTGCCTGGGATAAGCGTTCACGACCTCCTGCAGCGGTTCTACCTCTTCGATCAGTGGGTAGATGGCCTGACCGAGCTGAACGAGGTTCCAGTGGGCGATCTGGGACTGATGTCCGAACCGGTATCGCTTCCCGCCCGCGTCCGTCGTGTTCGGCGTCCAGTCGGGATCAAAGTTCTCGAGCCAGCCATACGGCCCGTAGTCGATAGTCAGACCCAGGATCGACATGTTGTCCGTGTTCATCACCCCATGGACGAACCCGACCCTCATCCAGTGAGCGATCATGTCGGCAGTCCGCCGACAGATCTCGTCATACCACGCGAGATAGGTATCCTTGCTCGGGGCGCCTAGATGTGGAAAGTCCGTCTCGATCGTGTAGTCGACCAGCTGGCGGAGCACGTCGAAGTCCTCCCGCGACGTGAAGATCTGGAAGTTGCCGAAGCGGATGAAGGAAGGGGAGACGCGGCAGACGACGGAGCCCGGTTCCTCTTTCGGGTTCCCGTCGTAGAACATGTCACGGACGACCTGCTCGCCTGTCAGCACGAGGCTCAGGGCCCGGGTCGTGGGGACGCCCAGGTGGTGCATCGCCTCACTGCACAGGAACTCGCGCACCGAGGACCGCAGAACCGCCAACCCGTCAGCTGTGCGTGAATAGGGGGTAGGCCCCGCACCCTTCAGCTGCAGCACCCACCGATGGCCTTCCGCGTTGACGATCTCACCCAGATTGATGGCGCGTCCGTCACCGAGCTGAGCCGCCCAGTTCCCGAACTGGTGCCCACCATAACACATCGCGAACGGATCCATCCCGTCCGCAATCCGGTTCCCGCCAAACACCTCAGCGAACGCCTGCGACGAGACGTCCGACTCGGGGATCCCCAACTCTTCCGCCATCTCTCGCGAGTGAACGACCAGCTCCGGCCTGGCCACCGGCGTCGGCAGCACGCGCGAATAGCATGCCCCCATGACCTGACGGCGAAAGTTCTCCGATTCCGGATCAGCCGGCAGCTCTCTAGTAAATCGGTTATCGAATTCCAGTGTATCTAACAAACCGACCACCTGAGTGCGCTGTGTACGCCGCACATCCCGAGTAGGGCTCGACTTCCTCGAGCACGTATCGAGGGACGGTCGTAACCGTCCTTGGTTTTTGTCGTACCCACGCCCCGAATCATACCAGAATCCCCAGATCTGACCACCCGATCACCCCCACGGAAATCGATACGTCGGATCGTTCACACACCGCTCGATCCTGATTTTCAGCCGTACACGGGTCCCCGGCGGAAGCGCGACCTCGAATGAGGTCGCATCCGGCGCTGCCGTTTCTTCTTCAGTCTCCAGGTTCGGAGCCGCGTAGGTCCCGACGCCTGACGGGTACTCGCTGACCATCCGATCATACGCGATGCGCGTGAACCGGTGTTCCGCCAGCGTCCCTGATTGCACGATGATCCGCTTTGCTTCCCACGTACTGGTGTTCACCAGCTCCACGTCGACCTCATCTCCCGTCACACGACTGACCAGGGCAGCCGTGTCGCTGGGCAGCCCGGGGCGTTTACGCTCGGCATCGAAATACCTGAGCGGGGCCATAAGCAGACCCCCGTTGTAGAGAAACTGTGGCGCGCCCATGGTCAGCTGAATCAACACCTCGGTCGTGACGGGGTTGAGTTGCTGCCACCAGTGGATGTGGTTGTCGCGCGGGTCGGTCTCGTCTTGACGGATCTGTTCGCACCGGCGGTAGACCTGCTCGAGGCTCGCCTGGAGACCGCGCACGGGATAGTCCGGGTTGTCACCCTGAAGATACGCAATCCAGGGTTGCTCGTGTCCGGCATCGTCCTTCCCGTGGAACGAGATGACCTTTCGCCAGTCGTATCCCTCTTTCTCGCGAATCGCGAGGATGGTCTCCCAGTCCTGCACGTCCCCGCATGCATTCCACAGAGCAGCTGGATACATCGGAGCCATCGGTTGCCAGTCGAACCAGCCGTTGTCTCCATACCGATAAGGGACGACCCACGTCTCTTCACCTTCGAGGGCCTCGAACTGCGCGATCCAGTGTTGTTCCAGGCTCATCTGGGACCTTAACGTTTCCAGGTCGTCCATCTTGCCGAGATCCATGACGGTCCTGATCTGGGTACGAGGGAGGTCGAGATACTTGGGCTCCTTCGTCAGTAGGAAGCACTGGATGCCCGCCAGAATGGACGCCATCGCGATGTTGTAGAAGCCGTGTGGCCAGGTCCATCCATACCTGCTCCCATACCATTTGCCATCCGTATACTGACCCACGAGCCCGTCCAGTCCGACGTTGTCCGGCAGCAGGCCACCGTTCGCATCCGCGCGCTTGATCCACCCGTCGACATACCGGGTCAACCAGTCCGCATACTTGGTCTCACCCGTCATCAGATAGGCGTTTGTGATGAGCGAGCACACGTGCAGGTTCGTGGCGACGTCCCCCTGGGCCATCCGATCGTGCATGGCCTGGCCCATGCGGTCAGCCTTATCCGGATCTTTCAGATCCTCTATCGTATCGATGCCCTCGAGATCGTGGAACGGGATCCCGTATACGGCCATTCCCGGAGAATACCGATAGGGCGTTGCCTTCTCGAACCAGCGTGGCCCGTGGCTTCCGTTGTGGCAGCAACGAATGATGTTGTGTTCGGGGTCGAAGTTCGGCGCGTCGGGATCCTCGTTCATGTAGAACCCCGCGAACCGGCGTGCCCGTTCAAGGTGATTGGGATCGCCCGGGTCGGCCATACAGAGAAGGTAGAAGTAGATGTAGCTCTCGCTCTGGTGAAATTGGTCATAGCCGATCTCGTACTCTTTGTCGACGTGACCGATCTCTTCCATCAGGCGTGTCGTGGCGTCCCACTGGCGTTTCCCGAGTTCGAGGAGTTCGTCGCCGCCTCCCAGGAGATAGAGCAAGGGCCAGTTGTAGAAGCTCTCGTAGAAATCGTCCGCGCCATCCCGGCTCTGATGGACGCCCTCTTTCCAGATCAGTCGACCATCGGGATGGGTGTACTTCTCCAGAAACGGATGGATGGCCCGTTCCATTTCTGCGATCAGTTTGTGCTGAAGAGCCGCCCACTCGGGCGTCTCCGTCAGCGGTACCGTTGCTTCAATTTTCATATGCCCTTTGCCTTGGCGACGTGCTCGAAATACCACCGGATGCCGGGATCTGATGGGGCGCCCTGTCCGGCTAGATCATAACGGTTCCCGTCATCCTGACACCACGAATTCGAGTGAAAGAAGACCGAGAGGCCGGTAAGTGCCACCGCGGCCTCCACCTCGCGCCGGAAAGACGCCTTCATCTTCTCCGGGTAAACTCCCGCGGTCTCGGTTTTAGTCCAGGCATCGAACAGTTCCACGTTCACCAAAGGCTTTTCGATGCCGGTAGCCACGAACCGATCGTGAAGCTTCGCGGAGCGCTCATCGTTACAGGTGTCGAACAGAAGCATGTCGACGGTGTCCGAGAGCCCGATCTGGATGTTCTTCTCGTGATCATACCCACCACAGCCCACGATTCGGTCCGGATCGGTTTCGCGTACGATCCCGCAGAGCGCGGTGATGGCTTCGGGCTCACGCATATCGATGATGTGGGCGTGTCTCTGCCAGTTCTTCGAGTTCTGCTCGTTGGCAATGTTGATGATGACGTTCGGGCAGCCTCGCAGCGAATCCGTGACCGATCGAACGGCTGCTTCCATTGCGCCGCGATCTTGCAGACCCAGGGGAGCTCGCTGATAGAAGATCCCTGCAACGAGTACCATATCCCGTTCCTCACAGGCTGACGCAATCTGGCGCATCCGATCGGCATGGCCTTCGTCGATCGTCTCTCCGTCCGGTGAAAACGGGTCGTAGTAGCCGCCGCTGCATCCCGCGTAGTAGACGGCGAGTGCGTTCACGCCGTGAGACGTGTAGGCGTCGAGCTGGTCGATTAGGTGGTCCGTCTGCGCCTGATCCATCGTGCCGCTGGCGGTACGGATGCCCCACATGTCAATAGGGTCGCATCCCAGCAGAATCCGGTTCCTGCGTGTCGTGAGTCGTGCCATGTCAGCTCAAAGAGGTGTAGACGATCCAGAGACCGATGGTCAGGAAGAGAACGCCGGCCCCTCGGTCGATCCACGGTCCGGCCCTATGATAGGCCTCCTGGGGGGCCGTTGAGAAGAACAGGGCGAGCAGCGCGTGAAAAGAGGAGGAGTTGAGGGTGACCACGGCGACCGCGGTCCAGCCTACGGCCGGCGGTAGCTCGGTGGGGAAATCGTCGTGAACAGGGCGATGAAGAAGAGAAAGGCCCTGGGATTCGTCAGGCTGGTCAGCAGTCCTCGGGCGTAAGGCTCCGATCGACGGGATACCGGGACGTGGGAATGGCGTAGCGAACGGATGCCGAGCTTACTTAGGTAAACGCCGCCGAGAACGGCGATCCAGACGAAAATCGAGGGATGCGAGTCGACCGTTTGCGATCTCGTCTGGCAATACCATGACATCGCCGTGAACGAAGGTCGCATCGACGCCGGCTTCTTTGGCCTTTTCTCTCGCCAGCCCGACCTGGATGTCGCTGATGTCGAGCCCTGTAGCCGTCTCCCCGAGGATGGCCCACGAGATTGTCTCTTCACCCGTCGAGCACTGAAACTGGATGAGGGCCTTGCCGGTTAGGTCTCCCGCCGTCTCGACCAGTAACGGGTTCAGCCTGAGGTTCCCTTCGGAAAAGTAGCTTGCTGGCTGCGTGCGCTTGTAATTGATCTCGGCGATTCCGTTCCAGGCGTTCGCGTTATGTTGGGTGCATTCATCCGTCACAAGTTGATACCCGAGAAGGGATGGCAGGGGCTCAGAACCGATGTCGTCATCCAAGGGCTGGTGGGACGAACTGAGCCGGGGTGCGATTGATCTACCCCGGCCCGGTTCACCTCCGTGTCTTCGTGCTTTTTGTGTTTCAAGATCAGACTTTGTTCTTCTCGATGTAGTCGAAGTTGATGTTCATCCCCAGCCCAGGCAACTGTGAGATGTGCACGAATCCCTGTTCGTCCATCGGGTCGGCCACTTCGTGCAGATACTCGGCCGGCCGGTCGTGGTCGAGGAACGGGTGGAGCAGGCCACGCTCGTAGAACTCGCCGTTCTTCATCGCACACAAGGCAGTCAGATTGCCGAACCCACCTCCGTGGATCTCGCATCGCATGTTGTAGGATTCGCACAGGTGGATCGTCTTGAGCAGGGGCGTCAGACCGCCGACATCGCCAACCCCACACCGGCTGATGTCACACGCACCGGCTTTGATCCATTCCGCCCGTACATACATCTTACCTTCGCACGTCTCAGGTCCGCAGATGGCCAGAGAGGTGTTCTCGGTCAGCCAGATGTAGGATGACATGCTGTGTTCATCCATTGGCTCTTCCATCCAGTAGTAGTCCAGCTCCTCCAATCCCCTGGCCAGTGCGAGGGCGGCTTCTCGATCGTAGTAGTGATAAGGATCGAGCATGCAGGGCACGTCTGGACCAACTACATCCCGCACAGCCGCACACGCTCCTAGGTCGTTCTTGACGCTTGGGGCCCCTTCGTACGGGGGCTGCCACGTGTGAAGTTTGAAAGCCGGGTAACCGCGCTTCATGGCCCACTCGGCGAATCGGGCGTAGTCCTCGGGGGTGGCTAAACCGTTTTCGAGGTCGTCACCGCACATGGTGCTGGCGTATGCGGGCACTTTGTCCCGGTAGCCACCGATCATCTTGTAGCACGGGATGTCCAGGGCGCGTCCGGCGAGATCCCACAGGGCCAGGTCGACCGAGCAGAGCACTTTGTCTGACATGACACCCATGTTCAGGCGCTGCCGTTCGTTCAGGTCGTGCCAGATCTCTTCACGCATAAAGGGGTCTTTGCCGACTATGGCGGGCTTGATGACGGTCTCCATGACCGAGGCGTTGGCCCCGAACCAGTAGCCGCTGACCCCTTCGTCGGTGTCGATCTGCAGCATCGTAGCTGTGTTCTCGCGCTCCGGCCCGGGATGGCCGTGTCCGTCGGTGTCGCGCTCCGTGCGTGTGATGACTGTGAAGTGGGTGGTCTTTACATCCGTGATCTTCATCTCTGTCCTTCCGGTTACCGGTGGGGTGGACGGTAGCTCGAGTCACCGCCTGTTTCCACCTGCTGCTTGTAATCTGCTTCCAGTTCGTTCCTCAACCAGTACTGCGGGGCCGACACGGCGTGCTTCCGGTTGGCCTGACACGCCATCGTGTGTTCGATCAGTTTCGATTTGAGCTCGCCTTCGACCGCCGCGTAACCAGCATCACCAGCCCGGTTGGTGATCTCGTCGGGGTCGTCCACAAAATCGTAAAGCTCGGCGGATGCGTCTGAGTAGTGGGCATACTTGTGCGTTTGTGTTCGGACCATCATCCGCCCACCGATCTCGCTGAACACGTGATCCCGAATCGAGTGCGTACCGTCGGTGAGGGCGGGGGTCACATCTTCGCCCTGTAGCGTCGCGGGAGCATCGGTATCGCACGTTCTGTAGAAGAGAGGGACCAGGTCGATGGTGCTGATGAGCGACGAGGCCCGCTGTCCTGCCGTGACACCCGGGCCACGAATGATCAGCGGCACGCGTGACATACAGTCGTAGAAGAAACCTTTGAACGGGAGGCCGTGATCGCCGAGCGCGTCCCCGTGGTCGCTCGTAAAGATGATCAAGGTGTTGTCGAGCGCGCCGATGTCCTCCAGGGCTTTGAGCATCTTGCCGATGCCCTCGTCGATCAGTGAAATATTCGCATAGTAGTGCTGGCGCCACTTCATGTAATGTTCGGTGGTCGCCCGCGAAAGATCGAGCCGGAACATCGAGTTGCTCAGGCTGCCGGAGCCTCGCGAACGCTGTGCGGGCGGTTTACGGGCAAGCTCTTCAGGCGAACCGACAGGTTCCGGAATCGGCGCGTCCGCATACATCTCGGCCATGTCTTCCGGCGGATCATACGGGTCGTGCGGTCCAGGGAAACTGACCCACGCGGCGAACGGTTCGGATCCGTTCTTCTCCAGCCATGCTACCGCCTGATCGCCAACATACCCGTCGACGTGGAACTTGCGATCACGTGGCGTGACCGATGCACCGAGGGTCTCGTAGTAGCCGGGAAGCGTCGTCGGATGTGGCCGCTCCATCCCATGACCTGCCAGGAACTGTACGTGATGATCCGGGAGGTAAATGTGCCGCTTGTCCTCGGCCATGATGCGCTCGTCGAATCCCTGGAGAGAGTCCCACGGATTGAAGTGCATTTTGCCGATGGCGGCGGTTTTGCGGGTTCGTCCGATGACTTCCGGCCACACCGGGGTGTCCGATTGCAACCAGTCCCCGTTGCCCAATACACCGGTGGTCGCAGGATACTGACCGCTCATGATCGCCGCGCGACAGGGTACACAGACCGGGGATGGAACGATGCAGTTGTCGAAGACGGTCCCTTCACGCGCGAGACGGTCCAGGTGCGGCGTCTGCATGAAGTCGAGCCCGTAACAGGGCAGGCTGTCCCACCGTTGCTGGTCGGTGGTGATAAACAGCAGGTTGGTCGACAAGATGATCCTCGTAGAAGGTTTCAGTGAGCAAGGGCGAATGTTACGCCCAGCGACCGGTATCGTCAAGGTAACGGCCGCCGAAGCGGGCGGATGCGTTGCGCCATGTGCGCGGCGCGTCTATCATACGGCCCGAAAGGAGATGTGAACGTGATTCGAGCTCTGAAAACGAACCTGACCGTCGCCGAAGAGCGGGAACGGGACATCGACCCCGAGAATGATCCGATCGGCATCTGTCAGTTGATCGCGCTTACCGATGGGACAATCGTCTGCGTCTACGGCAAGTGTGAGAAGGACGCCAGTACCTGTGTCTACCTGCTTTCTGAGGACGGAACCCAAACGCCCGTCCCCGGCCTGGGTGACTTGGAGCAGGCTTGGTCGGTGGGCGAAAGAATGCTGGTGCAAGTGGAGCGAACCATCAAGCTGGTCGATCGTGAGGGGACCGCTCAGGATGTCGTGACGGTACCGGAGGATACGTCGACAGTTGACGTCGCGTGGTGTGACGACGGGATTCGTCTGGCCGCGATCGTCAAGGGGGACCGTCACGATGGCCCCGAGCTGTATCCGCCTCCGCCCTACACCGATTCCCTCCAGACCTACGCACCCTCGACCGGGTGGCGGACGGTTTGTGAGATTCCCGAAGGGGCTTCCCACATCAGTCTGTCTGCCGACGGTTCGCGCTGTGCCTGGCGCACGTCCCTGAATATCGTCCCCGAGGAGGCGATGCGCGGCGAGTTCAAAGCGTGTGACCTCTCGACTGGCGAGATAGCCGATCTGACCGAGGGGGCGGGCAAGGCCTGGTTTATTCGGATGGCCCCTGATGGGTCTGGTGCCGTTTACCAGGCTAACTTCGAGCAGGATCGGCCGATCACCACGCATACGGATGTTTGGTGGCATCCGTGGGGTGAGACCGAACCGACGCGGCTGACGAGACACGGCCGAAACGTAGAAGATTTCGGCTGGATCGATGAATCCACCCTGTGGATCACCTACATCGAGGGTGTTGATCGTGAGACAGAGGCCGTCAAACTGGATGGGTCGACCGAGGCCAAACTGGGCGGGGCTGATCACGAAGTCGTGAGGGGGACGAGTGGGCCAGCTTATGTCGCGGTAGGGGACTGCGATCGTTTTCCATACCTGCGGGTGGGAAAGACGGACATCGACCTGTCGGCGTACCAGACATTCTCGGATCTGAAGACCCGGGTCGTCCAATGGGCGGCGGCTGACGGGCTATCGATCAGGGGGGTGATATACGAAGCCAATGGATTGCGAGACGGTGCGCCGCTGATCGTCAAGGCGCACGGGGGTCCGGCGGGGGATGTCGAGGCGGTTCGCAGCGGGGCGATCCGGCTGCGATACCTGATTCGGGCGGGTTACCGAGTGTTCGAGCCGGCGTTCCGAGGGAGCCTCGGGTTTGGCGACGACTTCCTGAGAGCCAACATCGGGTGTCAAGGAGAGAAGGATCTTGACGACATCGTCACGGGTGTCGACCGACTGGTTGAGATGGGCGTGGCGGATCCCGATCGAGTCGGGATCACCGGTGGATCCTATGGCGGCTACATGACGATCCGAGCCGTCGCCGTGACGGACCGATTCGAGACAGGAGTCGCGCTGTATGGGTTTATCGACAATCGCTGGATGACACTCGATACCGGAGACTTTACCTACGAGAACGAGTATATCGCTCCCGTGGCGTGGCCGATGGATATGGTCGCGCCCCGGGCCGATGTCTTTTCCATACTCCACGAGATCGACTGTCCGCTCCTGCTGATGCACGGCGATCAGGATCCGATCTGTCCGTTATCGCAGAGTAAGGTAGTCCACCGCGCTCTGGAGCACCGGGGTGTCACCTCCGGATTGGTGGTTTACGCTGGGGAAGGGCACGGGTTTCGGAACAAAGAGAACCGGGTGGATTGTGCGAGGCGGACGCTCGCGTGGTTCGAGGAATTTCTGCCTGCCTAGCCGTAGCTTCCACGGGTAAGAAGACAGAGGCCGGGCTTGCGTCTTCTCACCCCAGACGCCCGGCTACACGGTTTCCGGGAGGACGGCTTCTCAGCGGTTGTGAGACACGATCGGGGGTCTGGAGATTGGGTGTGGATTTCCGGACTCAGGCTATGCCGGCCGCTTGTCCGATCGCCTTGGGGACGATCCGCCAGTTGGACAACATCATCTGCTGCGCCTCGTTGTCCACGATCAGAACCACGGGTGCGCTGCAGGCCCGTTTGGGTGCGCGTGTTGTGTCCGGGTGAGATGATCACCGATGGTTCTGGCCCCCGCGACGATCACATCTGTTTCGCTCCCGTCGTGTGCGGACGGCCAGCGCTCGTGGGTGGTAACGGCAATGTTCGCTTGGGCAAGGAGACGGCTCAGGGCCCGACGTGTCCATCGATCCTGTTCGACGACAGTGACATTGATCACGGTAGTATCCTCCCGGTGGAATGCATACCTGTAAAGTAGGTCAGTCGGGAGATTCGACCCGTGATACTAGTCACGATACAGCCGCGCTTTATGTGTGCTCCTGGTTTTTTCTCGATCACGTAGCTGTCGAACCTGGGAGCTGCTGTGTTCGGTTACCTTACCCGTAGCTCGGTCGCGAACTGGACGAGCCCTACCTTTTCCGAGACCCGTTGGGAAGTGGTGTTGTCCATCGATGTGCTGTAGAACGGAATCAGGCTCTCCATCAGCGTAGCCTCCACCCAGGTGGAGGTTGCCTGGACCGCATCGTGGCGGAAGAAGGCTATGATTCCTGGGCCACCCGCATATACGGCGGAGCCGACCTGCCCGATTCGATACCCGAGAGTTCTTGGACCTTGTCATTCCTCGTCTCTGCCTCACGTCGAATCCTAGCGCTTTGGAGCTCGGGACCGCTGTTGGTCCAGGAGCGCTCTACCTGGCTCGTCACGGGTTTGCGACGACCGGTTGGGAAGTCATTTCGGAGGCCATCGACCAATCCAGGCGAATCGCCGAGGCTGAAGGGCTGTCCGTGACGTTCGAGAAGGTCGATGCAACCCAGATCCCCCACGCAGGCGACGCATTCGACCTGATTGTCGACACGTACTGTTCTACTCACGTGGTATTCGACCACGAGCGAAGCCGCATCGTGTACAGTGTTCGCGCCAGGCTGAAGCCGGACGGGTACTTCCTGATTACATCGTCTGTGTACGAATCGTCCAGGCGCTTGCCGTACAAGAAAGTCGTAGACGACCGGAATGGAACCGTTTAGGACCTGTATGAAGGCGACTGTCTCTACGACACAAAGACCGACCACTACTGTGAGCCGATCGAGAACTTTCCGTCCCGTCGTGAGGAGACGGTCCCTTGCGCGGACACCTTCGTGGCGAATGACCTGACCTATATTCCGAAGCGGTGCTACCGAAAAACAGCGCGGCTCAGATCCAAGTTGGAGCAGCACGGTTTCGAGGTCATCTTTCAACACGAGGAACACAATTTTATTTGCGTTCACGCTGGAAGTAGCGTGACGCTGATTTGAGAGGTTGCGGATATGGCTGATGTGACGACGGTATCGGAACAGTTGGCGGGCCTCGTGGATGCCGGATTCACCAAAGTCGGAGGCACGGTCGAGGCCATCTTTATTCGGCCCGTCACCGAAGAACGCGAAGAGCTGCAAGAAGCAGAGCTGACCCAGGCCGATGGCGTGAAGGGAGATCGTTGGCGGGCGACGACCAGGATGAAATTGCCGGACGGATCGCCTGATCCGCGGACACAGATCACGATGATGAACGTGAAGGTGCTCGAGTGTGTGTCGGGGGGGCGCGACAAGTGGGCTCTAGCCGGTGATCAGCTGATCGTGGACCTGGATGTGAGCGCGAAAAACTTGCCGGTAGGCCAGCGTGTCCGCGTTGGAGATGCGGTCGTGGAAGTCACCGACGTTCCACACACGGGATGCGCCAAGTTCAGACAGCGCTATGGTTCGGAGGGTCTCGACTATATCAACGCGGAAGGTCGTGAAGATCTCCGGTTGAGGGGTGTATACGTGAAAGTCATCGAGGAAGCGACGGTCCGGGTGGAGGACACGATTGAGAAGATCTGAGCGTCGCTGGGATGTGCGATTGGCGTAATTGGGCGAGTCATGACGGACTCGCCCTTCTTTCTTTGATTGCGCCCCTGTGGTCTATGCCTTCTTCACATACTCGTGACCTGCCATGATGGCTTTGACCTCCTCGAGGCCCTTTGCCTTAAGGATCCGGCCGACCCGGTCGTCCTCTTTTTCGAGCAGCGTTTTAGCGTTGGCGACGACTTCCTCCAGACGGTCGGCGGGGAATTTGACGGCCCCGTTCTCATCCATGTGGATGATTTCGCCCGGGGCAACGTCCATGCCCGAGATGTTTACCGGGATCTGGACGCCCTGAATGGCCTGGGGTCCGTGACCGGCGCAGATGCCGCGTGTGAGATACTGGAAGTCCATCGGGCGGATCTCGTGGATGTCGCGGGAAGGACCGTTCGAGATGGCCCCGATCGCGCCACACGCACGCATCGACGACGTCATGTTGCCACCCGAGAGACCGACCTTGTCCGCCAGTTCAGGCGGGAACCGCTGCTCGAAGCAGAAGATGGACGGCTTACGCAGCTTGTCCATCGCCTCCAGCACGTCCATCAACGTGAGCTCATTATATGTTGGATCGGGGACGCTGTAGGTACACGTCACAGCGTAACCGGCCATCGGACCGAGCTCGGGATACCAGCACGAGAGCCGGTTGTCCGTATACCAGTTCTGTGACCAAGGGTTGTAGAGACTCAGACAGAGCTCGTTCCCAGGGTACGTCGCCACGACATTAGTGACCGTCGGTGTATCGATCTTCTTCAGTTCTTCTAGCAGTTCAACGTCAGACATTGTGACTCCAGGTGATGGGGGGTAGGTGCGTCCACTATCTGGGATGGACGTATTTGTGCGGGCCTTGAAGGGTTTCCTCAGACCTGATTAGGTGCAGATACGTTTGGAACCTGCAAGGGCCCCTGCACCCTTGTTCTCTCTGCGTTCTCAACGTTCTCTGCTGTAAAGGCTTCTGACTCTGCTCTTCGCTACACGATTAAACTAAACCTGCCCGACAACCATGCCCTTCCGGTCTGTACGTGCGCGGAAGAGACTCCCATCCGACGCCGTGACATAAAGGGTCTGCAGATCTTCGTCCCCGAAACAGCAGTTGGTCGGGTTGATCTCGATCGGGTTCGTGTCCAGAACGCGTCCCTCGGGCGAGAGGACGTAGATCATCGGTCCGGGACCGCTTTGGGTCCAGCCGGCGGAGGCCACGATGTTCCCGTCCTCATCGAACCGCATCCCGTCGATTCCACGGTGCGGATAGAAGTTGTGGGGTATCTCGTACTCCCCGACAGATCCGTCGTCTTGGATCGGATAGCGCCTGAGTTCACGTTTCACGTCGGGACCCGGATCGCTCTGGGCGACGTAAAGCGATCGACCGTCAGACGAGACGAGCAAGCCATTGGGTCGCGTGGTATCGAAAGTTACGCGCACGATGCCGTACCCGCCCTTGCCATCCGGATCGAGTCTGAAGACCGACTCGTGATCCAATTCCATGTCGTCTCGGGCCCCGTATCTCGGATCGGTGAACCAGATCCGCCCCGACGCATCGACCACGATGTCATTGGGACTGTTGAGCCGGCTGCCCTCGAACTGATCGGCCAACACTTTTGCATCCTGACCGTCCACATAAAGAGTGATCCTTCGACCGTCCTGTGCGTCTGCGTCGTGATCACCCAGGCTGCTGGCGCCACCTTCGCAAGCATAGAGCTGGCCGTCGTTCCCGAGGGTCAGCCCGTTTGCTCGGTTGGTTCCGGTACGGAACTCGTCGCACGCTCCCGTGTTGGGGTCGTAGCGCATGATGCAGCTGTTCGGGATGTCCGTGAACAGAAGGTGGTCTCCCATCCACACGGGGCCTTCGGTGAAGTCGAAGGGGCCCGCGACGCGTTCGAATTCCCAATCCATACTGTCTCCCAATGTTCTTGCTTGCGATACCGATCGGACCGCTGTTTCAGTTCAGTGGTCACGGGTTATAGGCCTGCTTCAGTGCCTGCCTCGATCTCAGTGTCCAACTCCCCGCACGGTGCCTCCCATTCGATTGTTCACATGATGCGTCGCCACGCCCGAAAAGCAAACCGAACTCACCTGTTGTGGCATATCCATCGCTTGACCGCCCCCCGAGATCGCATTTATTGGGCCCTTCACACAAACGAAAGGGATGTTGTGCCAAGGTTTACACCCAAACGCCTGAGGGAAATCGGCTACGACCTGTTTGGTGCCGCCGGCTGCTCTGAGGTCGACACGCACGCTGTCGTTGACCATCTCGTAGAGTCCAACCTGTTCGGACACGATTCCCACGGCGCGATCCGATTCTACGAGTATCTGCGAGCTATCCGTGAAGGACGGTTCAGCCCGAGTGCGAAACCGGAGATCGTCCGAGACCATCCGGCGGCGGCGTTGGTAGACGCCGGTGGAGCGATGGGACAGGTCGGAGCCACCTTCGCGACTGAGTTGGCGATCGAGAAGGCGAAGCAGTATGGCGTGGCGACAGTGGCGCTGAGGAACACGAGCCACGTGGGGAGGGTTGGCGCATACCCGTTGATGGCAGCCAAGCAGGGCTTCGTAGGACAGGTGTTCGTGAATGCGGGTAACCTCGGCTACCAGATCGCCCCGTTCGGCGGGCTGGACGGCAAGCTGAGTACGAATCCCCTGGCCTTCGGCGCCCCCAGAAGGGATCACGAGCCCCTGATGGTCGACATGACCACATCGGTCGTGGCCGAGGGCAAGATCCGCGTCGCCTTGAACAAGGGAGACAAGATCCCGGACGGCTGGATCATCGATCACGATGGCAATCCTTCGAACGACCCGAACGACTTCAAAGGGGATCCACCTGGCGCAATCCTCCCGTTGGGCGGTGTGGTTGCGCACAAAGGAACGGGGCTCAGTCTGATGGTCGAAGTTCTGGGCGGCCTGCTGAGTGGCCTGGGATGCGCCAACGGCTCCCGGACGATGATCAGCAACGGCGTACTCCTGAACGTCTACAACATCGAACACTTCGCCGACCTGAACGAATACTACGACGAATTCGAATCACTGATCTCGCACGTGAAGTCCAGCCGCGTCGCCCCAGGCTTCGAAGAAATCCTGATCCCCGGTGAGCCAGAATATCGCAACGCCGTCCGCGTGGAGGCAGAAGGCATCAAGGTCGACGACACCACCTGGGACCAGATCGGCGTGGAGGCAAGAGAGCTGGGACTGGATCCGGCGGTTTGGAACGAGTGATCTGGGAATCTGGTAGGGGATACGCTCAACTTGGTCATCCTTAGCGCGAGTTGAATGGCGACCAAGTTGCTTTAGGACCGACCCCCCGCATTCCCGGGGGTACACTTCGACGTGAGCCTGTCTCGAGCGGAGTCTAGAGGCTCAGTGTGACGGTGGCTACGGGACCATGAAACAACCGAACATCATACTCATTATTACCGACCAGCAACGCTTCGACACCGTGGGTGGGTGGGGTTACGACCACGTGATTACCCCTAACATCGACAAGCTGGCCCAGAACGGGATCTCGTTCACCCAGTCGTATTGCCCGGGTGCAACCTGCGTGGCCTCACGCGCCGCAATCTTCACCGGGATGTATCCGCACAACACTGGTGTTTACAGCTTCCAGAACTGGCAAAATCACAGGTGTTGGGTGCAGGACCTGGCTGACGCGGGCTACCACTGCGCGAACATCGGTAAGATGCACTTCACCCCTCGGGATATCCCCGGCGGCTTCCACGATCGGATCGTGGTCGAGAACCCGACGAACAAGACACACGCATCAGGGAATGCCGACGACGACTGGGGCAAGTACATGACACTCCACGGTGTGACCCGGCCAAACGATCGCAACCAGACCGACCCGGATTGGCTCCAGAAGTACCAGGGTGTTGTCTGGCACGAGGAGGAACAGTATCACAGCGACGTGTTCATCGGAAACTCGGCCGTTCGCTGGATCGAGACCAACCAGAGCCAGAAGCCGCTGTTCCTTGAGGTCGGGTTCACCGGACCGCACGAGCCCTGGGACCCGCTGCCCAGACACCTGGAGATGTACGACGATCGCGAGGTGCCGTCTCGCATAATCCGAGAAGGGGAGCTGGACGAGAAACCGCCTCAACACCTTGCACACCAGCACTTCCACGCGAACACGGCTCACGAGTCGCAGATCGACATCGCGAGCGCGGACGAGGACGACATCGCCCGGATGCGCCGGCACTATTACGCGAACATCACGACCGTAGATGAGCAGGTCGGACGCGTGATGGACGCACTGGAAGCGAGGGGGTACCTGGACAACAGTATCGTGATCTTCTGCTCCGACCACGGCGAGCTGCTCGGCGACCACAAGCTGGCCTACAAGTGGCTGATGTACGACCCGATCGTGCACATCCCGCTGATTGTCCGGACCCAGCAGACCGTCGGGAAGCCGGCGACCGTCTCTGATCTCGTGTCACTCATGGACCTGGGGCCCACCATCCTGGAAGCTGCCGGACTGGACGTGCCGACGTATATGGAAGGTCGCTCGGTCGGTGGATACCTCACGGGTGACGATGTCACCCCACGCGACTACGTGTGCTGTGAGGACAACTACCAGATCATGTTCAGGACCCAGACTCACAAGCTGGTCTACTACATTGGGCAGGAAGCCGGAGAACTCTACGATCTCGAGTCCGATCCCAACGAGCTCCACAACCTCTGGGACAATTCCGGACACGTGGAGATCAAACAGCAGCTCCTGATCCGCGTGCTCGACTGGATGGCTGCCAGCAACTACTGGAACTCCGGCTACAAACGTGAAGTCGGACAGCAATACTCGATGCGCTGGCCCACCCCCGACGACGCCGGCCTCCACGGCGGCGGCCGAAACGGAAAAGGCAAACCCCTCGACTATCTGTAGCGAACACCGGGCTTTGAAGCCCCAAAGGGGCGTCGTTCGATAGCCAGGGGCGACAGCCCCTGGAAAACAACCCGTCGGGTCAAGACGCGCCGCGATTCGAGAGCTGTACAGTCGCTCGTCACTCTCGGCGCCAGTTAGGTGCCCCAACACAAACGGTAATCCCATGGTCAAACTTAAATTCGCAGTCGTCGGCCTCAACGGACGAGGCTGAGGACTCGCCAAAGAGGTTGCCACATCCGACCACGGCGAAGTCATCGCCATCGTCGACCTCAACGAGGATGCTGCGAAAGAGATCGCCTTCGAATCCGGCGGTGACGTCTGGACCGACTGCGAGGCGATGCTATCCGTTACAGATCTCGACGCAACCATCATCGCCACGCCTCATCAGTTCCACGACTCCGTGGGCCTCGCCTCTCAGACGGCCGAGTAAGACCTGGAACTGGCGAAGATGGTTCGGTCAATGATCGCCCCCGATGCGTTTCTATGGGCCGATGCGAACACCGGGTACGACATCGACACCGCACTCGAGGTGATGCCCAAGCTTGCTGATGCCGGTGTGGATGTCCTGGACCCCTTCCCCAGAGCGCGATCCGTGGATACCAGGCCTTGAAGCGAAACGGTGCTCTGCCTATGCTGATGGATGAAGGTATTCCGTCCATTGACGAGGTGGAGGAATTCATCGCCCTGGACGTGCTTGACGGGATCGCAATGAAGCTGGTGCCGTAACGCAGGGATCTACCCGTCGTGGCAGATCATCCGTCGGCTTCGGGATGAAGGAATGATGGTTCTGGGGTCCGGACTGACCGATCCGGATCTGTCGCTGGCCGTCGCCCTGCATCTCTACAGCTGTGGCGGGATCGACAAACCCCTCGCACTGAATGGCAGGTAATTGCTTGCGGGGTGGCTGAAAGGAGACGCCTTGGAGCTGACTGTTGATAGCCTGACTGTGCCGACGGGGCCGGGGCTGGGTGTGCCGCTCGACCAGCAGGCTGAAGGAATATTGGAGGCTGTTTGATGCCGAACCGAATCGCACCGGAAAAAGGAATTGAGGTGTCTGCTGACGAACGCGCGTCTCTCGAAGCATCAGTCGAAGAACTAGGTGGGCTCATAGACGGGCTTCGTGACCACCAACTGATAGCGGATATCATCATTTTCTACAATGCCGCTCGCTACGCGCTCGATCAAGACATCTTCTACGATGAGGAAGATGTCGCAAAGGGTGCAGACTTGATAGCGCAGGGGATCGAGCGGGCAAGGTCACTGGCCGACGATCGTTCCCCCTGGACGGAGGCATCGGGTCTCGTTGTCCGTGGATACCGGTCGAGCCTGGATGATTCGATCCAGCCCTATGGATTGGTCGTCCCTGACACCTATGGCACTGATCCTGATCGTGTCCGCAGACTCGACATCTGGCATCACGGTCGGAACGCGAAGTTGAGCGAGTTGCGCTTTCTGGTCGAACGGCTGAACGAGCCTGGGCGATTCACGCCCGAAGATACCTTTGTCCTGCATACCTATGGTCGCTACTGCAATGCGATGAAGTTTGCGGGCGAGGTGGACACCTTCGAAGCGCTTGGTCACGCGAAAGCACAGTATGCGATAGATGACGACCGTGTCCTGATGCGGGGCTTCTCGATGGGGGGCGCAGCGACGTGGCACCTATCGACGCACTATCCCGATCGCTGGGTGGCTGCGACGCCGGGCGCGGGGTTCGCCGAGACCGCCATCTATCAGAACGTGGCCGAGAAGGAGGTTCAGCCGCCGTGGTGGGAGCAGAAGCTGTGGGGCATGTATGATGCGACCAAGTATGCCGGGAACCTGAACCAGTGCCCGACGATCGCTTACAGCGGCGAGATCGACAAGCAGATGCAGGCGGCCGACATCATGATTGAGCACGCGGCGGCTGAGGGCGTGGAGATTCCACACATCATCGGAAAAGGAATGGGCCATGCCTATGACGATGCGTCGAAGGACGAGATCGAACGTCGCTTGATGCCGCTGGTCGATCGAGGTCTCGTCCGTGCCCCTGCGTCCGTTCACTTCACGACCTACACGTTGAAATATGATCGGTCGAATTGGCTACGCGTGACGGGATTGATCGAGCATTGGGAACGAGCTGATGTCAAGGCGGACATAAGTGACCAAACACTCGAACTGGCCACCACCAACGCCTCTGCCCTGTCAATCGAGTTTGGGGAACATGATTGTCCCTTCACGCCAGGAACCGCACCAGGTGTGACCATTGATGGCACATTCATTTCCGGACCCGTTGTCCGAACTGACGAGGCGTGGAGTCTGCATCTCCAGTTGGCTGAGGGCGTGTGGCGGGTAGGGCGCCCTTCGGGGCTTCGTAAGCTCCACGGCCTGCAGGGCCCGATCGATGATGCCTTCATGGGACGGTTTCTGATGGTCCGGCCAACAGGCAAGCCGATGATGGGTAGCCAGATCTCGACCTGGATCGACGATGAACTGGGCGACGCGCTCTACCAGTGGAAGACGCAGTTCAGGGGAGATGCGCTCGTCAAGTCAGACCAGGATGTGACCGACGACGATATCCATTCCCATCATCTCGTTGTGTGGGGTGATCCGGCGAGCAATGCTGTGCTGACCGACATCGTTGACCGACTGCCGTTCAGTTGGGATACGAGCGACATGCGTATCGGTAAGGCCGCGTTCAGCGCCGATCAGCACGTCCCGGTCTTGATCTACCCGAACCCGCTGAATCCTTCCCGCTACGTCGTCATCAACAGTGGGTTTACGTTTGCGCCCAATGGAAGCCGGAGTAACTCGACTCAGACACCGAAGCTTCCGGACTGGGCGATCCTGGATGTAATTGTCCCGGCGTTGGACCGGCCGGACGCAGGCGTGGTCGACGCAGGATTTTTCGACGAACGATGGCTGGTCAAAGGATGAGCGAACGGTGCTTATACTCGATCTCGTCCAGCTCGCGGAGCCGGATTGGGCGCCCTATGGTGTCGGCGTCGCCGACCCTTCACTGTCTGAACTCGGGCAAGCCCACGCGGAACGACTCGGGCAGGCCTATGCCGAGCATCGCGTGACGCGTTTCTATGTGAGCCCTCTTGCCAGAGCTTGTGAGACAGTTGCTCCTGTTGCCGAGAGACTGGGCCAGGAGCCCAAAGTCCTCGACTGGACCCGTGAGCTCGATTGGCCACCGATGACCGGCACGTCGTGGTCGGAGATCGAATCTTTCTTCCGACGCTACCGGGCAAGACCGTTGGAAGGTTGGTGGAGAGGGCCGGATGGGGAGGGAAATTACCGGGCGTTGTTCAGTCGCGTAGAGTCCGGTGTGGACGGGCTGCTGGCCGAGACGTTCAACACACGACCCGTTGCGGACATGTGTGACAACCGCCTGTATTCCGAACCCGACGGCCCGGCACATATTCTGATGGTTTCGCACATCGGCACCATCGTTACGATTCTTTGCCATCTGGTGGGGTTAACCCTGTTTCCCTGGATCTATGAGAAGATGTCACTCGGATATGGTGGCCTCTGTCCCATTCGGACCGTCCCGCTCGCTGGGCACTGGGCTTGGTCCCTGACGTCCTTCAACGACCGCATGCATCTCGGAAACGACATTCTTTAACGCCTCAACTGGAGAAGCACCATGGCTGAGACTCTTGTTTATGCCGGCACCTACAAGAACAAGGGAGGGAAGGGTACGTATGGCTTCCGCTTCCGGGACGATGACGGTGGGCTGGACCCGATCGGGGACCCGGCTGAATCCGACAGCCCTTCGTTTGTGACGATCCATCCGAACGGCCAGTCGCTGTATGTGACGAATGAGGGAGACCCGGGGCAGGTGACCGCCTACGCCATCGGAGACGACGGGAGTCTGACGGAACTGAACCGGCAGTCCTCACACGGCGCCGCTCCCTGCCATCTCATGTGTGACGCAACCGGGAAGATCCTGATCGTCGTGAACTACACCTCCGGAACGGTTGCGACGTATCCGCTGCAGGCCGACGGGAGCCTCGACGAAGCGAGCCAGGTGATTCAGCACGAAGGGTCCAGCATCTTGCCCCGCCAGACGGGTCCGCACGCTCATTCGGTAAACATTGACCCGCAGAACCGGTTCGCCTACGTAGCAGATCTGGGGATGGACAAGGTTTTGGTTTACGAGATGGACATCGAGGCAGGTACGCTCAGTCTAGTCAGCGATCTTGATACGAAGCCCGGGGCCGGGCCGCGTCATTTCGACTTCCACCCGAACGGGAAGCACGCCTACCTGATCAACGAGATAGGGTGCACGGTGTCCGCGCTGGGCTACGACGCATCCAGCGGGGCGTTGACCGAGCTGAACACGATGTCCACCCTTCCGGGCGAGGTCGAGCAGGGCTTCTCGACTGCGGACATTCACGTGCACGTGGATGGGAGGTTCGTGTATGGGTCCAACCGGGGACATAATACGATCGCCTGCTACCTGATAGACGACGAGACGGGAGCGATCATGTTTTCCGGTAGGACGGATGTGGAGGCGGTTCCGAGAAACTTCGCGATCGACCCGACGGGGTCATTCCTGCTCTCTGCGGGTCAGGACAGTGGCAAGACTACCAGCTTCCGGATCGACGGAGAAACGGGGGCACTCACCCCGACGGGAGCCGTCACCGAAATCCCCGGGTGTGTCTGTCTACAGTTCCTGTCAAGGTAACAGTCAAAGAGGTGTCCGTTTCGGACCAAGAAGATCAGGGTTGGCGAGAGATTGCCGAGGAGATCGTCAAACGTAAGCGGGGTGATGCGATCGCTCTTGGAGATGCCGACTCCCTGGGGGGAGCGCCCGCTCCTTTGTCCATCGCGTGGAGATCACCGGGGAAACCTGGAGGCACAGGAGAAGGTGGTGGTCAAGCAGGCTGGATCCTATGGGGACCAGGTCTACGATCCGAACAATAATAAAGGGCCCAGCTATGGGCTCCTGCTCCACGCAGCAACGGCAGGAAAGACGGACCGCTACGATGTGATCAGGCAGTCCCTGGGATCGCGAGAAATCCAGAACATTGTACAAAGGGTCAGAAGTTTAGCGATTTCCTGAAGGCAGAGGGGATCGAGTCTGCCGCCCTGGAGTCCGAGCTAGAGAAATGTTACGAGACGCTCGCCAACCCTGGCCCGTTCCTCGTCTACACCTTGGTGACTCCTGTCCAGACAACTGTCTTGTTTTTGATGCTCAGGTGTGGCTGCTCGATTTCGAATGGGCCGAGATTCGACATGCCTTGATCGACGGTGCATTCCCCTGGATTCACGTCCCCTCGTGTTGGTGCGTGAACCGCTTGCCTGATGATTTGCCGGATCTTCTGGTTGGGATCTACTGGTCACGGCTGGCCGAAGGGGTCCCTGAAGCGGCGGAAGACCGACATTTCCATGACGGTCTGGTGGCGGCGTCGGTGGTCGGTTTCGCAAGCAACACGTGTTCGGATGTGTTCGAGTCAGACCGTCGATGGGGCATTTCAACACTTCGCCAGCGTAACCTTCTGCGGGTGCGGATCTTCGAGCGGACAGCGGGCGCCCACGGATATCCGGCGATCGCTGACGCGTGCGGCACGCTGGGAGAACAGATCGATACGAGATGGAGCGACGTCGAACCCATGCCGATCTATCCCGCATTTCGATAGTCTATGATCGCTTCGGAATGATGGAAGAGATGCGACTGAGATAAACAGCGTGGCTGTCATCGGTGCCCGGGGAAATTAGGGAACCAAGCTGCTTGAACACCCGGCGGGGCGTGGATTCATAAACCTGATCGGGCTCGATAAGTCGGCGGATTCTGACCTGGAAAACAGGATCGGGGTGTGTTCTGCATCTGGTGAGGTCGAGGTGTCGATCCGGGCGTGCGACCTGACCGATCCGAACGACGATCGCTGGCGCTCTGCCATCGACGAGGTCGAGGGCAAAAAGAAAAAAGTGACCCCGACGGAACCCAATCGGTCCATGAGCGTGGAAGAGGGTGACACAGTAAGGCCTCTTTCGTGGCGTAACCTCCTTTGAGCTGGGGTTACGCCGCTTTTTATGTACATCAGGTAGGTCGCAAAGTCCAGGAAATCAATAGCTTAGGTCGCTAGGGTGCCGTCGGGGCCGAGGGTATGGGTAAGACGGAGATGGACAGGTCTTGGCGAATATCGGCGGAAAGTCCCCCGACCAGTAGCGATCCGGACCATACGGCTGTCGCGCCAAGTGTTCGGTTTTCCACACGGTGTGCAACGTCCGGATCTATTCGCGAGCCGTTCGGAAACCCGAGCCCAACGAACAGAGCCTGATGGAGCTGTCGCGGAAACACCAGCTTTCCCACCCACGGTGTCGTGGCGCTGACCGTCAGTGTGAGTCCCATGGCCGATTGTGAGCCGGTCAAGCTGACGTCCTGTCGCCATGGTGAGATCCTTGCACCGCCTGCGGATCGGTGAGCCATCGCCAGAAGGCCGACGAGCCGCTCACCTGCATCTTCATTCCGATCCTTTTTCGCGAGATTGACCGACTCCACCCAGCTGGCTGCGTCTTTCGAGCTTCCAGAGAATTCAATCATTGCCGGCAGAGCCGTCCATGCCGATTCAGGCGAGAACTCCGACAGAGCTCGAATCGCACGATCCGAATAGGTCGCATTTCCACTGAGGATGCCATAGTGGTGTGCGGCGAGGAACACGCGTGCCGTGTGGGGGCTTTCACGTTTCCGGTCGATCGAGTAACCGCCCCTTCCATCGGGTTGCAGGCGTCGGTAGAACCTCCTGTTCTGCTTCAAGCCGTGGTCAAAGAGCACGTCGAACATGACGGATAGTGTCGGACGGTAGATATCCGCACGTGCAGTAGAATCCCGCGCCTCCACTGCATACAGACCCACCATCCCTTCGATAAACGACACTCCGGCATCCTCGAGGATCAGAGAGGGTGCCCGTGATTTGTCGTCCTGGAAGTTCCACCGTTCAGCAGGAAGACCACCGTTCTTCGGCAGGATGCTGACGCAATAGGCATCCCCGAGGCGGCGGGCATAGTAGAGGTATCCCTCGTCGTCATACAGCTCGGCCAGGAGAGGCAGGACCTTCAGGAGTCGACCGTTGACGCGCAGGTCGTCCGAGGGCAAGGCGCCCTCCGCATAATCCGTCTGTACATCCGCTCGCAGAAAGGCGGCATCGACGATTCCCTTGAGACGGTCTGTCCAGGGGCTGGGCCCGACCTGTGCGGCGATGTTCGCCAGACCAGCCGCATAGGTCGCGGCATTGATCAGGATCTCTTGTGGGTTGCGGGACGACCGATCGAACCCCTGGTTCTTCAGGTGGTAGTCGTCAGGGAAGACAGAGAGCCTCGAAGTCAGGCGCATCTCGTCTGCCAGCGTCTCGTGAAGGAGCCCGGTATACAGGTCCTGGTTGGTCAGTCGGGCAGTAAGGATGAGGGCCGGATAGAGCCGTGACGCCGTCGAGCGTATCGTCCACTTGCCATCCGTATCCGCGATCAGACTGGTGGCCACATCCTTCCTGGCGATCCACTTGTCCAGAATGTCGTTCGCCTCCCTCAGGTAGACCGAGCTGTCGGCGGATGCGGTGCTGACAGACAGAGCTATCAGTGCGGCGACGACCGTTAGGAGCGATCGGGTGTCAATCCGCAGGATCAAGTGCCTGATTCTCGTAGTAGATGTCGGATTTCAGGTGACCGCTCATCTCGTTGTTGGCCAGCGCCAGAGGCTCGGCCTTCTCTCCGACGTAGAAGCCGTATCGCTGGTTCGCCGTGTCCACGTTGGCGATCCGGTTGTTCGTAAATCCGAGTTCATTGGTCTCTCCCAACACGCGGACCCCATACCCCTCATCTTTGTTCCCGTTGTCCGTGATCGTGTTTC
>MDTE01132110.1_pt1 | contig 31027 bp, 35 predicted proteins | sample 811231 | NCBI WGS metagenome assembly MDTE01 (sample SAMN05326651, study PRJNA326480) | marine metagenome | isolation source: seawater | place: Indian Ocean: Red Sea | collected 2010 | reverse complement strand
TCCAGCCATTCTGGTTCGATGGCGACCTTGGGGAGTACGACACCCGGTCGGAGGCTATCTATGGTGTCGCCACAGCGCTGCACCACATGAAGCTGCCGCCGCAGTGCGTGCTGCAGGCGATGGTGGACAACCCCTGGTGCATGGATGTGGCGATGGCGGATAGCAGGCGGCCAGAGGGAGGCGACAGCGCGGCGCAGTGGCTCTGGGCCTACGCAGTGATGCCCTGCACCCCGCTGAACCCGTTCGCGGATAAACCGGTGGCGTACCACACCGAGGTGCCACAAACGGAACAAAGCGGGGCCTCTGTTCCGCTTCCCGTGGTACAGCCGCAGGAGGCTGCGGTTGAGGTTGACCCCTTTAAAGCAGCGATGGCGCACGTGCAGGGCCTGCTGCCGGGCCAGTACGACAAGGTCAACGCGGCGCTTAGCAACATCGCCATCATGTCGCTGATGCCGCACGAGGAGGACCTCGTGCTGGGCGCCCTCGCGCAGGCTGTGGGCATGAAACTGGTGCCACTTCGTAACACACTGAAGCGTGTGCGCCAGGGCCATGACGCGGAGCAGGAGCAGGCGAGGCGGGAGGCGCAGCAGGGCAAGGGACTCGCCGCACGCTATGTCTACGTGGCGCGCCAGGACAGGGTTTGGGATAGCGTGGAGCATTGCTTCCTGACGCCCACAGCCTTCGGCAACATGCACGGCACTGAGGCTCGCGAGCGGTTCATCAACGACGGTCTGATGCCGCGCGTGTCGCAGATGACCTACCTGCCCATCAATCCACACAGCCCGCTGTTCGATGAGGCCGACCGTACGATGGGCGGCTGGCGCTTCCCGCGCGACACCACCACCGGTGAGCCGAGGCTGAACACCTGGGCGCCTGTGCGTGGCCTGAACCCGAAGCTGGACGCGACCGCGTCCGACATCAAGCCCTGGCTGCTGCATCTGCGTGACGGGCTCAGGCTGCCCGAGGTGGAGCGTCTGCACCTCATCTCCTATCTGGCCCACATGGTCCAGTTCCCGGAGCAGAAAATCAACCACATGCTGGTCCTGGGCGGGAACCAGGGCAGTGGCAAGGGGTTCGCCCTGCAGCCCGTCTACGCGGCCCTGGGGAGCGACAACATCAAGTCGGTGCGGCAGAACGTGCTAGACAGCAACTTCGACCCCGATGTCCAGCACGCGAAGGTGCTGGAGATTGAGGAGTTGGCCAGCAGCGATTGGGACAGGGCACGCGCGAGCGTGGTCTACAACAACCTGAAACCCTACGGCGCGGCGCCTCCCATGCGGCTGTCGATTGTTCTCAAGAACATGAACGCGATTGAGATACCCAACATCGTTCAGGTGCTGGCGATGACCAACCACCGGAACGCGATGGTGCTGGAGCAGGACGATAGACGGTGTGCGATGCTGTGGGCGCCTGGGCGGCGCATGCGGGAGGAGACAGCTGCTGCTATGTGGCGGTGGCTTGAGGAGCCACAGACGAACCTGGGCGGCCACACCGGGGCTCAGGCTGTGGCCGGCTTCCTGTACGGTTTCGACGTGAGCGAGTTCAATCCGAAGGCGCCACCACCGGTGACCGCGTGGAAGGCGGAGGTGATGGAGTCGAGTCTGACGGACGTTGCGCGGTCGGTTCTGAGGGTGGTGGAGACCGCCCAGCTGCCGGATGTGGTGGATGTGCGTGAGTTGCTGGCGAGGGTGCGGGAGGACCTGATTCTCGCGGGAGAGGATGTGCGCGGCAGGCCGATGACTGAACGCAGGCTGCTGTCCGCTCTTGACCAGCTGGCGATGCCGCACCGGAGGGTGAATCCTCCGAGAGCGGGAGCGAGGCAACCCAACAAGGTGAGGCTTGTTGCCCTGCGGAATGTGGAGGAGTGGGGGCTAAGAGAATCGCGGGACTGGCTTCTCCTCTCGTGAGAGGAGAAGTGCAGTCACCAAAGTGGCTTTGCAGTCATGAGCGCTGTGGCTCATGACTTCGCTTTTCTTCAGGGCAATCAATGTGATGCACCGGGTGAAGTCACGAAGTCACGTAAAATGGGAAATTGGTGTGAGAGAGTTTTCGGTGTGTGTTTTGTGACCGAGAATTCCTTACGGCGCAATGGTGAAGTCGTGACTTCGTGACTTCACCCTGATTCAAAGGAGATTAGATGAACAGCGCAGCAACCAGGGTGCGTGAGGCACTCAGAGAACGTGTAGATGGTGAGCGGATACTGAGCCGCATCGAACACTGCACACAGGTGCTGCTCTCAGGCTGGGAGCCCGTGACCGACCCGGCCACAAAGCAAGTGACCTGGGTGCCGTTGTCAAAGGACCGCACAGCCGCGCTCGGCAAGGTGATGGACATTCAGCTGAGGCTGTTGTCCAAGGTGTTGCCGGACCTCAAGGCGGTCGAGATAGCCGGCGCCGATGGCGAGCCTTTAAAGGGCCCGAACAGCGACAAACTGGTGCTGGCCACCAAACTGCTCGCCATCATGAGGGGCGCTGAAGCGGAGAGCGTTGGTGCAGCTGAATCACCTGTGCTAGGGTTTCTGCAGTAGCGGACGGGTCGTCCTCACCGGTTGACCCTTCTGAATAGGGGGAAGGGCTGCCGAATGTCACTCCGACCCGTTCGCTGCTTTCACACAAAGCTTCGCAGCTGGGTGGTGCCGACATGTTCAAGATTCTAATGGCCGTGTGCTTGGCGGTGATGACGCCCCAAGGCCCACGTTTTGTGAACTGCAACGTGATGGTGGAACAGCCAGAGCGGTGGTATCAGAGCGAGGAGGAATGCGGCGCCAGGGTTGAGGAGTTGCAGGGTCAGTATTCTGACCATTTTGAGGGCACCCCTATGGTTGCGCGTGTGGCCTGCCTGCCGAAAGAGCGGCTTGAGGAGATTGAGAATGACCACCGGCGGCGAATCCCGGCGAAGTTTCCACGGGGTTTCACGTGAAACAGTGCACCCATGACGGCTACGACCGTATCGTGAGAGGCCCCGGTGTGGTCCACTGGTGCCGTAAGTGCGGCGCCATCCGGCAGAGGGAATGGGACGCTGGGCTCGCCAAGATGAGCGAGTGGACGTTGCCCCTGCACTCTTGGCTGTTCTCTCGCGCCTATCGGGAGGGCTGGGACGCAGCCCTGCATCACATGACCGACTACCTAGATGACCTGGAGGGAGAACGTGACCGGTGAGGAGGGGATGACCTGGATACATCCGAACGTGGTGCCGCTGAAGCGGGCCCACGACGTGCACACGTTCCACGGCTTCAATGTGGGGGATGCGGGCGCGTCTACGCTGGACCAGCTGGACCCCTGGCTGGCCGAGGATGGCAGACGCGTCATCGATTGGGACCGCAAGAAAGAGTTCCTGATTGACGCGAGGGTGACCGCAGACAACGTGGCCGGCGCGGCTGCCGACTACATCCGGCAGCAGGTCGAGTATGAGCCCGAGGTGATGGTCAGCGCTGTGGGCCACAGCCACGGGTGCAACATCATCCGCATGCTGTCTCGCAAGCCCGGCGTGGCGCTCACGCACGCGGTGCTCCTCAACCCGGCCATCCGTGTGGACGCCGACATCAGGGCCCGCCACGTGTGGTGCTTCCACGCCAGCCACGATGCCGCTGTGCTGGCGTCCCTGGCGCTACGGGTGCTGCCCTGGAACTGGTTCTGGAAGCACCCCTGGGGCGCAGCCGGGCGTTGGGGGATGGAGACGAAGGGCAGGCCTCACGTGCACAACATCGACCTGGAGGCGCTGCTGCCCGGTCTCACCAAAGTGGGGCACAGCGACGCCTTTAAAGCGCCACTACGCGCCCGGGTTGGGGCCGAGGTGGGGCGGATACTGAAGGGGCAACGGGTGGGGCAGAGAATCTCATGAGTACCGAAGACCACGAGGACTGCTGGGAGTGCGATGGCAGCGGGGACTGCCCCAAGTGCGAAGGTGACGGGGCCACTGACGATGGGTACTGCCCCGAGTGCGACGGCGGCGGGGATTGCCCGGTCTGCGAAGGCAGCGGGAGTTTCCACGCGTGACCCAGATGCCGCAGACCGTCGACGAGGCGATGGCGCTCCTGGCGAAGCTGAGCCCAGAGGAGCAGGCCCAGCTGGACGACATCATGACCTGGGCGCCCCTCCCGGGGCCGCAGCTGGACGCCTGGAACTGCAAGGCTGATGAACTGTTCTACGGTGGCGCCGCAGGCGGCGGCAAGACAGATTTTGTGTGCGGCCTCGCGCTGGAGGAGCATCAGGTCAGCATCGTCTACCGCCGCGAGGCAACGCAGCTGACCGGCATCACTGACCGGCTGACCGAACTCCTGGGCGGAAAGGACCAATACCACGGCGGTGAGAAGATATGGCGATTCGGGGGGCGGCAGCTGGAGTACGGGTCGATGCCGAACCCCGGCGACGAGCAGAAGTACCAGGGCCGCCCGCATGACCTCATCATCTACGACGAGGTGACCCAGTTTACCGAGTTCCAGTACCGCTACCTGCAGACCTGGAACCGGTCGGTGGACCCCAAGCAGCGCTGCAGGGTGGTCGCGACAGGCAACCCGCCCACCACACCCGAGGGGCTGTGGGTGCTGAAATACTGGGCGCCCTGGCTGGACGATGAACACCCGCTCTATGGTGAGGTCGCACCGGGCGAACTGGTCTACTACATCACCGAGGACGGGAAGGATACCATCGTGGAGGATGGCTGCCCGGTGAAGGTCACCAGTGCCAGCGGCAAGACCCGCTGGGTGCTGCCCCGTTCCCGCACCTTCATTCCGGCCTCGGTCGAAGACAACCCCTTCCTGATGCGGACGGGCTACGCTGACCAGCTGGAGGCCCTGCCCGAACCGCTCCGGTCGCAGATGCGAGACGGTGACTTTAAAGCGGGCCAGGACGACCACGAGTGGCAGGTCATACCCTCCGCCTGGGTGGACGCCGCACAGCGCCGCTGGCGGCTGCGTGAGAATGAGCCGCACGGGGTCATGTCCGCGATGGGCGTGGACCCGGCGCGCGGCGGGAAGGACCAGATGGTCCTGGTCCCGAGGCACGGCAGCTGGTTCTCGAAGCCCATCGAGACTCCGGGCGCCGCTGTGCCGGACGGGCCAGCAGGCGCCGCCCTGGTGGTGCAGCACCTCCGCAATGGTGCCCCGGTGATGGTCGATGTTGTCGGGGTGGGCACCTCGGTGGTAGACCACCTGGAGGGCCTGGGCATGGACGTGACCGCGATACACGGCAGCGCTGCCAGCCACTACACTGACAAGACCGGTCGACTGAAGATGGCGAACCTCCGCTCCGCGCTTTACTGGCGGATGCGAGAGTTGCTGGCGCCCCAGAACCCGGACCCGATAGCGCTCCCACCGGGCAGCGAGGTGAAGGCCGACCTGTGCGCGCCGCACTACCGTGTGACCGCCCGAGGGGTGCAGGTCGAGGCCAAAGAGGACCTGATGAAACTGACCCGCCTGGGGCGGTCACCTGACATTGGGGATGCAATCGTGTACGCTGCCCACGAGTATGAGTCCCGTGGCAACGTGTCTCAGGCCATTCTGCATGCCGAAAAGGACGACCATTTCGATGGTCCGTATGTCCGTGAGGCGACCCTGCAGGACCGCCGAAAGTCCAGCTGGTGCGGGTTCAACGACACCATCGATTATGGAGACTGACCCCAATGCCCGACCGTACCGAGTACCTACGCGATGCCAAGCTGCGCCGCTGCTATGCCGAGGGCGCTGCTGACGAGCGCGCCGGCGGCGCCGCAACCGACAACCCCCACGACGGCAATGGAACCCCAGAGGAGGCAGCCTGGGACCAGGGCTTCACTGACGCCGCTGACGGGTCCAGCGCCACCTACGACATGTCCCTGGCCGGTTACCCTGTGGCGGGCGCACCGCCGCCCGAGAATGACGCCATTACGTGAGGCTTTAAAGCATGGCCACTGAACTTTACGACGACCCATATTCGGACGATGACGGGTCCGAGGAAGGTGCGACCGAACTGGTCACTAGTGACCCCGCCACCACCGGCACCGGGGGCGTGCTTCAGGACGAGCGCGAGAGGGAGCCCATGACCGACAGGGAGATTCTGTCGGTCGTCGAGACCGAGTTGCAGAACTCCGGTAGCGAGCATAGCGGCGAACTCTCCGAGAACCGTATCCTGGCGATGCGGTACTACGAAGGCCGCATGAGGTCGGCGCCGAAGGGGCGCTCGCAGGCTGTCAGTACCGACGTGGCTGACGTTATCGAGTGGACCCTGCCGCAGTGTATCGAGGCCCTCGTCAACACTGAGAACGTGGTGCTGTTCGACGCCCAGTCTGAGGAGGACGAGGAGGCCGCGCAGCTGGAGACCGACGCCTGCGAACACGTCATCTTTAAAGAGAACGACGGGTTCACTTACTTCTACAGCGTGGTAAAGGACGCGCTGATGCAGAAGAACGGTATCGGCAAGATTTATTGGGACGAGTCCACCAGTGTCTGTTATGAGACCTACGAAGGGCTCACAGAGATGGAGGCTGCCCAGCTGTTGCAGCCCGAGGACGGCAGCATCGTGGTGCCGACCGAGATGACGCCGCACGAGGCCGGGGGCGCGGCTGTCACGATGGACGGGCAGCCTGTATTCACCTACGACATCACCGTGCGTCGCGTGACACGCAACGGTGGCGTGAAGGTGGTGCCCATGCCGCCGGAAGAGTTCCGGGTGAACCGGGACCACACCAGTATCAACCTGGACGACGCGCGTTTCACCGCTCACGAGAGGCTTGCGACTGAGTCCGACCTCATCAGTGAGGGCTGGCCGGAAGACCTTGTCCGGGACCTGCCGACCTACAGCGTGGACACCACCGGGGAGCGGGAGGAGCGCCGCAGCCTGGAAGATGAGCGAGACTTCGGCTATGACGCGAGTGACCGCGCCACCCGGCGGGTCAAGGTCGCGGAGTGCTACGCACACGTTGACACCGACCGGGACGGCTACGCGGAACTTATCCAGTGCCACGTGGCTGGCGATAGCACCTACGTGCTGATGGGTTGGGAGCATGTGCCGTGTAATCCGTTTGTGGGCTGCACACCGTTCCTGATGACGCACAAGTTCTGGGGCCGCAGTCTTTATGACAAAGTGTCCGAGATTCAGGACCAGAAGACCGAACTGGTGCGCGCTATCCAGGACAACCTCTCGCACCAGAACAACGCCCGCCTAGCGGTGGTCGCGGGTCAGGTCAACCTGGACGACCTGCTGACGACGCGCCCAGGCGGCGTGGTTCGGCAGAAGGCGCCCGGCATGATTGAGCCCCTGGTGGCGCCACAGATTGGCGAACTGGGGTATCGGCAGCTGGAGTGGCTCGATAACGTCCGTACCGGGCGTGCGGGCGTCTCTCCCGATACAGCAGCGGTCGCAAACGCTATCGCGGGCGATACCGCGCATGGCCTAGAGCGGCTGATGTCCGCGAAGGAAGAGTTAACCGGGCTCATCGTCAAGCTGTTCGCCAATACGCTGTCGAAGGGCACGCTGATGAAGGTGCGGATGAACCTGCAGCGCTACCGCAAGACGCCAATACACTTCCAGGCCCGTAAGCAGTGGCAGGAGGTCAACCCGGCAGAGTGGAGAGCCCGCACTGGCGCCACCGTCAAGACCACGCTATCGCACAGTGACCGGATGAAGAAGGCCCAGGGCCTCGCTATGACGCTGCAACAGCAGCAGACTGTGTGGGAGATGGGCGGTGACGGCATCCTGGTCACGATGGACAACATCTACAACACCCTCGCGGAGTTCACCCGCTCCTCACACGTGGGCGACCCCTCGCCCTACTGGCAAGACCCGAAGAGCCCAGAAGCCCAGCAGGCGATGCAGCAGAAGCAGCAAGAGGCTATGGAGCAGCAACAGCAAGTTGAAGCCCAGCAAGCACAGATGCAGGCTTCCCAACAAATGATGCTGCAGGCGCAAGCCATGATTGAGCAGAACAGGGAACTTACCAAACGTATGGAATCCGCTTTAAAGGACGCCCGCGAGCGCGAGAAGATGGCCCAGGCCGCGTTGCAGCACTCCCAAGACCTCGACCTGGATTATACGAAGATGGAGGTGGACGCAGCTGTCGATATCCACGGTCAAGGGCTCAACCAAAAGCCCTCCCCGTGGGACATGGGCAGCGCCGACTAAAGGTGTCTGATGGGTGACCGAACCAGATACAGAGTTGTTCTACCAGCTGCGCGAACGGGTCTCCCTTCTGGAACAAGTGGCAGCTGGTTCCCCGGAAGCCCGGGACCGTCTGACCCGGATGGAGGTCATTTTGACCGAACAGGGGAGCCAGATATCCCAGATTCAGGCAGGCCTTCGCAAGGTCACCTGGGCCATCGTGATGGCGGTCCTCATCCAGGTGCTGAGCGGCGTGGTGGGGGCGAACTCTTGAGCCAGACCCTAGAAAGTCGAGCCCTGGAGGCTTTAAACCGTCTGTCTATGGCCAGCATTCTGTTCGCTGTTGCAGCGGTCTCGTTCGTTGTTATCGCGGGGCCCAACCTCGGCGCTTGGGATGGCAAGCTTCAGCCGGTCGCGGTCAACGTCCACATAGACTCCGAACTCCATGACTCCGGTGTTGCGCGCCTTGCCACCATCACCTTCGATAAGGTGCGGGCGTGCGAGTTCAAATACTTGGCCATTTATTGGAAGGACACGGACAACAGCTTCTACCGGATACCTTGGGAGAACATCACCCAGGAACCCGTGCGCGCTGACCAGGACCGTCCTACGGGCAAGAATGTGGCCCACATCAAGGTGTTGACCAAACTACCCCACGACCGCTGGCATGTGGAGACCCGTCATCAATGCTATGCGTCTTTTATTCCTTTGACTAGAACGGTGATATGGCCATGAATGTTGTGCCCTTCCGCAGCCCCGAAGAAGCCTATAGGGCTCAAGCCCGTCAGATGGCCGCCGAGCAATCGGTGCTTGGCAAGCTGGGCAGCTTTGGTCGGTCGTATGGCGACACTCTTAACGACGTTATTGGCATGTTGGCCAGCGGCGTGGGCGAGATACCGGCAGGTCTTGCCGGCATAGCCAGTCTTCCGTTTGGGCTTGACACTGCAGCCGACAACGTCCAAGCCGTGCGCGATGCATTGACTTGGCAGCCTCGGTCAGGCGGTGGCGAACAGGCGCAGCGGATGCTGGGCGACCTGCTCCGGCCCGTCGCGGAGGCTGAAGAGGCCCTTGGCAACTTTGGCTACGACCTAGCAGGGGTTCCAGGGGGGACCATTGCGAAGACGCTGCCGACTGCTATTGCTGCTGGGCTGCCGTTCGTACCCAAGGGCGCTATGACCAACGCCGCGCGAGCAATGGTGCCGTCTGAGATGCCACAGGTGAAGGGCTTCTGGGGTGACGTGTTGCCTCCGCTGCAACTGGATGCCGCTCCGGGTAAGAATATGACCAAGGCCCAAGCCAAGGCGGCGGGATACCCGGAGGACCAACCCTGGCACCCAATAGGCCTGGAGAAAAAGCTGCGGAAGCCTTTCGGGGAGTTTAGCCGTGAGGTTGTGGACGACCGCGTAGGTCTTCAGCCCCACCGTGAGGTGACGCCCGAGGACATGTTCGGGTTCACGCTCATCCCTGCTGTAGGCGACCGCACTGACATTGCCAAGTGGCTGCTGTCTGTAGGCGGGCGCCCTCTGGCTAGCCCTATCGAACTTGAAGGCGGCCACGGGTTCATGAGGCAGGGGCCACAGTCCATATGGGCGTCAGACTTAGGGGTGGTGACGGGCCTCAACAATAAGGTGAATCAGGTGCTGGAAGCAGGGGGTAACCCGCTTCTTACGTTTGCGCCGGGGTCGCACAAAATGACCAACTTTAGCGTCAATATGGCGGACGCCACCTTAGAGCAGATGGCGGGCAACGTGTCCAAGACCGCCAAAACTAAGTTTGACCGAGAATTGCGGAAGATCCGGCCCGAGTGGAAGGGGATTGACGATCCGGAGTCTACCCAGGCGTTGCGTAACAACGGCGAACTTCGGCATGCGTTCATGCAGGTCGCCCAGAAGGATGACTACAAGAACCGAGGTTTTCCGGATGCGGCTGAAACTAGGTTTGCGCTGACGGACCCCGACCTGATGAATGTTCCATTGCTGCACGGTGCTCAGACCATGTCCCGCCCAACAGGGCAGATTGTGGCTAACCCCTTTAAAGAACACACCACCTACAACACCCAGATGGGAGGAGACTACTTCGGCGGCATCGCCCAGGGGATCCCTTCAGAGGTGCTGTTCCCGGATTTTTATGCGGCCAGAAGGGCGGCAGGAACTTCGCCAAAGTCCGACTTCCGGTCGTTTTACTTGAGCACGCCCCTGCAAAAAGCCAACCAACAGTGGCTGGATGGCGTGATGCGGTGGGACGACCTGTTCAACCGAGGTAACCGTCCGGCAGATACGACGCCGGCTGGTCTTCAGGCAGCCCTAGAGCTTTGGCGATAAGACCGAATGCCTTGTCGAGTTCTGCCTCAGTTTCAGGCTTGAACTCGGCGGCCACGCCCACCTCGATTTCGATGGCCCGGTACATATGTTCTGTGATGGTCTCGAAGGTAACGAGGTTGTCGAGGGTTTCTGGGGTGTGGCTCATGGCGGATACTCCTTAGATGGGGTGATACTGTAGCATCACTAGGTTGACAACACAACTACTGATACAGTAGCTTTAAACACAGTAAGCAGGAGAGTTCGATGGAAGATAAGGTATCGGTCTGCCTCAAGACCACCGAAGACGGCACCCCGTTACGCGAGAGTGTACGCTTCGAGGAGGGCACTCTATTGCCTGATGAGGTCATGCTGGTGGGCCGGGTACAGGCTAACCTGATGGCGCGCAGGGGCGAGGTGGAGATCCTGGAGGAAGGCCAGAAACCCGCAGAACACCCCAAAAAGAAACGGGCCGCCAGGAAAAAACCCCCGGTGCCCTCGGTGTTGGATTAAAAGGAGCCCTTTGATGACAAATTACAAGCCCAAGCCCAAGCCCAAACCTAAACCCAAATAGTGGCAGACCGTTGGGCGGGGGAGTTCGACGAGGTTGAACTCCCACAGGATGAAGAGTTCTCCGGGCCCGATTTGGAGGAGGAACTGCGCCTTGGCGCGGCCTGCAACAAACTGTTGCAATCCCCCGAATACCGGGTCGCTACAGCCGGCCTCCGGGACACTATCCTGGAGGCCTATACCACGTCCCCGCTACGTGATAGCGAGGGCCACACCTACTGCCGGCTTATGCTGAAGTGCTTGGAGGACATCGAACAGATGTTGCAGAACACTGTAAACACTGGGAAGATGGCAATGGCACAACTCGATGAGCAAGAGGCAAGCTTTAAAGAGGCACAGATTCAGTGACAGTCCGAACCGCAGCAGAACAGCAGGGCAGCGCCCCGGCACCTGACTTCTCACACATGCAGTCTATGAATGAATTGGATGCGGGGGAGGAGATTGCCAACTACATTGCCCAGCAAGGCGGCGACGATATAGACTTTTTCGACCAGGACCGTGAGACCCGACGTGCGTCTTCTCCCAGTGAAGACTCTCAAACTGCCCCTCCGCTCACTCGGCATGATGATGATGCTGAAACTGGAGAGGATGCACGTCAGGCTTCACAGCCTGAACCGGAACCTGAAAAGGAGACGGCTACTGACGACGACCCGGATGATGCCGGACCAGAACTAGAGGCAGCCACCGTTGCGGCCCTGCTTGGCGTGGAAGAGGACCAGCTTATCGTTAACGACGATGGCACACTGGCCTTGACCACCACCATAGACGGGGAGCGCGGGCAGGCCACTCTCGCGGAACTGGTGAAGGGCTACCAAACCGAAGCGAACGTCACACGGCGCAGCCAAGAGGTTGCGCGACAACGAGAGCAGCTGGAACAGGAGTACGCGCAGCGTAACGAGCAGCTGTCGCAGGTCATGCAGAACACCCTCGCGATGGGCAAGGCGATGCATGACCGGGTTATGGCCAAATACGAAGGTATCGACTGGAACAGGCTACGGGTGGAGGACCCAGGCGAGTACGCTGCGATGCAGCAACAGCTGTCTATGGAGACCGCAAGCATTCAGCAAGAAACGCAGATGATTGTGGGCCAGATACAGCAACAGCAGCAGCAGCAGCTACAGGAACAGCAGCAGCAACAGCAGCTGTGGGTTCAAGAACAGCAGAACGCGCTGTTTGAGCATCTGCCTGAACTCGCCAACTCGGAAACCCGTACACCGTTGCTGAATGAGTATCATCAATACTTAGCCGGCTACGGATTCCAGGATGAAGAGGTGCAGGGCATTCTGGACCACCGTATGCTGCGTGTCATCAACGACGCTGTCCGCTATCGGCGGGGGCTGACTGAGGGCACTAGTGACGGGGAAGGGAAACGCACGATACCTCTGGCTAAGCGGCTGACTAACGTACCCCGTGTGCGTAAGCCGGGCGCCGCCACCACCGAACGGCAGAACTCCCGCGACAGGTCTCAAGCGGCGCAACAGCGACTGGCCCAGTCGGGCTCCGACCGCGATGCAGCGCTCGCATTCATCGAAAGCGGCATCGTAGATAATTTGTTGTAACGTGTACTGGCTTTAAAGAGGTAACCCAATGTCCAGCACTAACTTTGACCGATACGACCTCTCCGGGGGAACGTATCTCGACCGCTACGATGACAATGTCCGTGAGGACTTGTCGAACATGATTTACAACATCGCGCCTTACAACACTCCGTTCATGAGTGGCATCGGGCGTGGCCGCGCGAAGAACACATACTCCGAGTGGCAGACTGACGACCTCGCGGCGGTGAACCCGTCTAACGCGGTCATAGACGGCGCTGATGCCGGCACCGACCAGTCCTCTAAGTCCACGCGTGTGGGCAACCACATGCAAATCTCGGACAAGCGTATCTTTGTCTCCGGGCGTGCTGAAGCGGTGGACACCGCTGGCCGGCGTTCAGAGATGGGGTATCAGCTGGCCAAAGCTGGCAAGGCTCTGAAGCGTGACATGGAGGCCATTGTGACCTCGGGCAACGCCTCGGTTGCTGGTAACAGCACCACGGCATCCGAGACCGGCGGCATGAAGGCCTGGATCTCCACCAACTACTCCGCAGGCGCCGGTTCCGGTGCAGCTGGCGGCTGGGCTTCTGGGGCAGTTTCCGCTCCTACGGCAGGCACGGCACGTGGACTCACTGAGACCCTTTTGCGGGCTCAAGTGTTAGCAGCGTACCTCGAAGGCGGCGAGCCCACGGTGCTGATGTCAAGCCCGGCGAAGAAGCAACTCATCTCCGAGTATCTCTTCACGTCCAGCGCCCGCGTGGCAACGTTGTACAAAGACACCGAGGGCCAGGGTAAAGGGCAGGCAACTGCCACCGGTGCTGTGGACGTCTTTGTCTCGGACTTCGGCGCGCTGCAGATGGTGCCGAACCGCTTCTGGGGCCACAACGGTACTGCACCCGACGACACCTACATCTGCGGTCTGCAGATGTCTATGTGGGGCATGCTGTATCTGCGGTCGTTCCGCACCAACCGTCTTGCGAAGAACGGCGACTCCGAACGGCGCCAGCTTATCTGCGATTGGGGCCTCCGCTCCAACAACGAAGCTGCTTCGTTCTGTATTGCCGACCTCAACAGCACGGCGATGACCTACAGTTAAGCTTCGGCTTGACCCACCGGCGAGGGGGCTTCAAAGCCCCCTCGCTTTAAAGGAAGTCAAGATGGCCAAGCGACCAATTATTCCGCCAGTTCCGAAACTGGCCCACCGCCCCCTGGTGCAGCCCAACATCCACCCCGAGGCCAGCCGGGCATCTGGCACTAAGCCGGGCGCGGCGCGCTTTGGGCAGCCTATCGGCGGCGGGTGGTGGGTTCTGCCTGTAGGCGGAAGCCGAGAGAAGCCATGAGCAAGCGTATCCTCCTGGACGCATCCCCCGACATGGGCATGATGCAGTACATCGAACCGGACGATACTGGGGTCACCCTGGTAACGGTTGGCACCAACGTTCAGGCTGCGTTAGATGAGAACTCTCGCAAGCGTGGCGTTAATAAAGACATCCAACGCGGCACCGAGACTTGGGGCCACCACGTGGCCAGTATTCCGACTTGGGTATACGAACAGTTTTGCCGCGAGAACCCAGAACTTAGGACCGGCAGCAAAGACGCACAAGCATGGCTTTTGGCTAAGCTGAACGACCGAGACTACTGCCACCTGAAGACCTACGACGGGAGGGCATGATGGCCGGTTCAAAGATTAGCGCGCTCACTGCTGCGGTCAGCATCCTCTCCACGGATAAGCTGCCCGCTGAGCGGTCAGCCACTAACGTCAGCATTCAGTGGTCACTGGTGCTGTCAACGCTAGATACCCGTTATCTGCAGGACGCCCCAAGCGACGGCAGTAATTACGCCCGGAATAATGGCGCCTGGGCGGTTATTGCAGCCGGCGCAGGTCCGCACACTATCCAGGCCAATGGGACGGCCATGACGCAGCGGACTAACCTCAACTTCGGGGCAGAGTTTACGCTGACGGATGATGGCGGGGACGATGCCACAGATGTGGCGGTCAATAGCATCTCGCAGGCTAAAATCAGCGGTTTAGGTTCGCTGGCCACTGCGAACACTGTTAACGATGGCAACTGGTCTGGCACTGACCTTGCCGTGACAAACGGCGGCACCGGCGCGTCTGACGCGGCTACAGCCCGTACCAACCTGGGCGTGGCCATTGGTTCAGATGTGCAGGCGTATGACGCTGACACCGCCAAATTGGACGTAGACCAGCAGTGGACCGCTGGCCAGGGGTTTACCCCTCAGACAGGCCCTGCGTCTGGCACCGCGTCTCTCAGCACTGCTAGTGGGAACGTTATACATTCGACCCTGACCGGCAACGTCACCACGGTGAATGTGCCAACGATGGACGACGGCGAAAGCTTAACCTGGATACTCACCCAAGACGGCACCGGGGGCCGAGACATTAGCGGGTGGAACGCAAGCTTTAAAGGTGTCGGCAGCTTTAGCTTAACTGGCACGGCAAGCGGCATTCAGAAGGTGGTTATTAATCGGGTCGGGTCTAACTACATCGTCGACTTAGGAGCGGAGAAGACCTAGTGTCGTTCTTGACTGACGAGAATAATTTCCAAGCCGCAGGGGGCTGGCCCGGCGCCGATAACATAACTCGCTCCGCGTGGTTGGACGGTAGCGCTGATTACCTTTCGCGCAGCAGCGTCACGGGCACTAGCACTCGCAAATGGTCCATTTTTGGCGCGTTTCGGATTACCGATTTTAGCGCCAATAGCCGCTACATTTTTGAATGCGCGAACGGCACTTCGTCCCAAACCGCTCTTTTGTTGCGCTCAGAACAAGATCTGTCATTTTTCGATTACAGCGGCGGCGCTGTTAATGCCGCTGTGTATAGCGAAGGCAAAATCCGTGACAACGAGTGGTACACGTTCTTATGCGTTTGCGATACCGCAAATTCAACTGAGGCACATCGCTGGCGGCTGTACCTCAATGGTGTCGAACAAACGGTAGAGACAGTCGCCCGCACAAACCCTGGTGAAAATTACGATACGGCGTGGAACAACGGCACTAGCCAACATATTGGTGTGCAGAGTTATAGTTCGCTGCAAAATTACTGGGGAGGCTCATTTGCAGCTATTTTGCACGCGGATAACACCGTGCTTACTCCAAGCGACGTGTGGTCAAGCGACACCGTGGGGACTAACGGTACTGTCTACTATCCTAAATCCGAGTCCGCCCTAGCTGCGCTAGCCAACGCGGGTGGAACTGCGAGTTTTTTCCTCGCAAGCGACATTGGCGATGGCACAGACGATAGTAGCAAAGGCAACAATTTTACCGCGAGCAGCATGTCCGACGCGGCCAATGGCAGTAACGATACTCCCACCGACCCGCTGCCAATTTTTAATCCGCTGTTCCGTGGAGGCGGAAACGTATTCTTTGAAGAAGGCGGAGCCGTCGGTGGCTCGTCAGACAGTTCCGAGGCAAACCTGCTGGTTGTTACGCCAGGGTTTTACTCGGGCCAACACGTTATCGAGTTTGACATCACCAACAACACTTCCAGCTATCCCAAAGTCGGACTGATGGACTTGGCGACCATGCAGAGCAGGTCGGTGAATGCGGTGTCTGGTTCGTATGAATTAGGCGCTGCGGCTGTGCCGGGCAGTTATGGCTACGATCCAAGCGGGGCGATACTACATGAAGGGTCTACCATCGATAGTGGACCTGCATCATTTACGACCAATGACCACATAGCGATCGAAGTAGATTTGGATAGCGACGTGATCCGTTGGTATAAAAACGGCTCGCTGCAATCGACAACATCTTCGGCGGGTTTAGAAGCGCCGGTGTTCTTTGGTATCGACGCGTATAACGGCGCCGACGCCCGCGTTATCGCGGAAACCGCAGCCATGACGCACACACCGACGGCAGGGTATACGCCTCCGAAGTACAGCAACCTTGCAGCGCCGTCTGCGCAGGGTGTAGACCTGTTCCAGGCGCTCATATATAGCGGCAATGCCTCAACGCAAAGCATCACAGGCGCAGGGTTCCAGCCCGATTTAATTTGGGGTAAGGACAAGCCCTCGTCTACAGATTTTGAACTTTACGACAGCACCCGTGGCACGACGAAAGTTATCTTCCCATCGGATAATGGGGCAGAACAAACTCGCTCGGGGGTTACCGCCTTTGACTCTGACGGGTTCAGCCTTGGCAGCCATTCTGGAATGAACGCCAGCGGCACCAATAACCAAGTCGCATGGTGCTGGAAAGGCAACGCCGGAACGACGTCTAGCAACGGTAACGGCAGCGTAACGACAACCGTCCAGGTCGCGCCCGAAGGGCACATGTCTATTGCGACGTTGACACTCGCTGGGGCAAACGCAACTCTTGGGCACGGGTTGTCAGGGGCTCCTGACTTTGTCACCGTCAAAACTCTCACCGGGACTGATGCGTGGTACACCTGGATGACCGGCATGGGCGGCAACGACTTCCTGCAGCTTGACTCGACTGATGGCGACTCAACCGCTCCTACGGTGTACACGTCCGCACCGACCGCGACAGTTATAAACACCGGCACGAATTTCGGCGCGGGAGATTACGTGATGCTTTGCTTCCGCAGCGTTCCAGGGGTTTGTGACATCGGCGCATACGTGGGCAACGGCGACGCCGACGGACCAATGTTTGATGTTGGATTCGAAGGACGTTGGATAATTATCAAATCATCGGCTTCAGGGGGCGGCTGGGTCTGCTTCGACACCGCCCGTGACACCGTGCAGCCACTAACCGTCTATTTGCAAACTGACGCACCTGTTCCGGAGACGTCGTCAGGGCTTAACATCGATGCATTGGCCACTGGGTTCAAGATTCGCGATACCCATAGTTGGCTTAACTCCGACAACACAACGTACCACTACATCGCTTTTGCTGATGTGGCCCCTGGCGCGGGCTTACCGCCAATACCTGGGAGATGAGCATGAGACCGTACGCGGTAGAGACCAGCCCAAACGTGTATGCAGAGGCGTCGCCCAATGCCGTAGAGCAGCGGGCTGACGCCGCCAGCGGGGGCAAACGCTACACTTACCCTTTCCTGTGCAAGCAAACAGACGCGTTCTTGGCCGGTCTGGGCATTTTGCGATTGATTAACCCCTCGCCCCCGGCCCCCAGTAAGACCCTTACAGAGGTGGCTATGCTGGGTATCACCCGGGTAGACGACGCTGGGCAGGTGCAATGGCAAGAATCCGACATGTCTCTGGAGAGCGCTCGCACGCACGTTCTTACCCGGGTTCGAAACCGCGCCGACCGCGAGCGTAACCGGCCCATCGTAGTGGCCGGTCATGAGTTCAACCGTGGCGCTACTGAGGAGCAGGTCAAGATGTTGGGCGCTGCTTTGGGCGCCGGTAACATGTATTCGGAAAGCCCCATCCGCTTCGATGCGATAAGACAGATAGACCAGGAGCGTGTCAGACTGCCAGTAGATGAGGCTCAATTTGAGGTTCTCAGCAGACAGTACGCGCTGGACATACTGAGAGTGAACAACCGTGAAAGTACATTGCTTGATGCCGCAGAGAATGCGGCTGATGTGGATGCTCTCAGGCTGGCTCTGGCCGACCTGGATACCGGGTGGTAGGAGGCTTTAAAGCATGGACAACTACGCGAACTTTGTAACCGTGTTCCAGTCCTGGGCAGACAACGATGACGTCAATGCCCAGGTCGACTACATGTTAACGTTGGTCCATGCCCGCCTGAATCGTCTGTTGAAGCTGGAGGAACAGACCACCCTGGTGACCGCCAGCACTGTGGCCGGCGATGCTTGGGTAGCAAAGCCAGACCGCTACAATGGTATGCGGCGACTGAAGATTGACACCGGCACCAGTACATTAGGCCTCGACTTTAAGCCCCTGGCCGAGTTCGATGACGACATCGGGCTGAACTCATCCGGCAAGCCCAACAGCTTCACTGTGTTAGGGGACCGCATCCGGCTGGGTCCGATACCGGACGGGGCGTATACCCTGGAGATGGCGTACTGGAAAAAGCAGCAAGTGCTGTCCAGCACTGTTACCACTAACGTGTTTTTGGAACAGGTGCCAGACCTCCTGCTGTATGGGTGCCTAGTTGAGGCTGAGCCCTGGCTGAAAGACAACGAGATGTTCGCTCTGTGGGAGGCGCGGTATCAGAAGGCGCTGACCGAAGTGGCGGCAGATACGGCAGAGGAGGCTTTCCCTAGTGGTCAGCTGTCGGTGCGAGCGGTCTGATGCCAGTCTGGACTGAACTACGTGGCATCAATGCGTTAGACCTGCTGCTGGAGTCTGACACTGGGGACGGCGCCAACCCGTTTTTGTTGGAGTCGGACACTGATGGCACTGCCACCATTTTGCTGGAGTCTGAGGGCACTGACACCACTTGGACGCAACGTGCGGCCCTAAGCGACCTGTGAGGCTTTAAAGCATGGGATTAGAATCTGTCACTTTTATCGCGGACCTGAACACCGCTTGGCCCTTGGCTACCGACCCCGTGCGACAGGGCGACGACCATCTGCGGCTGCTGAAGACCGTACTGCAGGCGAACTTTCCGAACCTGGGCAACAGCGTAACGGTTAACCCTACCGCTGCGGAACTTAATTACGTGGTGGGCGTAACGTCTGCCATTCAGACTCAGCTAAACACCCTCACCACCGACACCGCGACAAACACAGCAGCCATCGCTGCACTCGAAGGGTCCGAGGTGGGAGACATCAAGCTACGGTCGGCGGCGACCGCCGGCAGCGATTGGCTGGAGTGTAATGCCCAGGCAGTGAGCCGCACGACCTACGCCACCCTGTTCGCCCTCATAGGCACGACCTACGGCACAGGTGACGGCAGCACTACTTTCAACCTGCCAGACCTGCGGGGGCGTGTCCCTGTCGGTGTTGGCACCGGTGACGCTACCGACGCTACAGCTTTCTCCCTGGCGGATAAAGACGGCGCAGAAACTCACACCCTGACGGTGGCTGAGATGCCGGCCCATACGCATAGCGTTGGTAACCAGTCCACCGCTTCGCATGATGGCAGTGGCAACGTCTCTGCGACCCCCGGTGCGGGCACCACGGGGTCCACTGGGGGCGATGGCGCGCACAACAACTTGCAGCCCTCACTGGCGCTGCATTTCTTCATCAGGGCGCTCTAATGCAACAGTGGCTAGAGTTCAACGGGGCTGGTGAGGTCGGGGTCGTGGCTGACGCCCCGCCTCACGAGGCCCCACCTAACGCCTGGACTTCTGCCCAGAATGTAAGGTTCCGGGACGGCTCTGCTGTGTCCTTTCCGGGCCATGATGTCGGTAGTGACAACACCAACGTCGATGATGTTCTAGCCATCATGCCGGTGAGCAGCAACACCCAACACTATTGGGCGCATGCGACGTTGTCTGGCGCGACCCCGAAGCTGTACGCGTTTGACGGCACGACCCAGCACGACATTAGCCCCTCGGTTGCCCTTACAAACACCCGGTCTGACATATTCACCTGGGCGTTCTTGAATCAAAACCTCGTTTTTAACAACGGGGTGGACCAGCCCCACTCGTGGGCTTTGGACACAGGCACCCCCGCAGCCATCCTGACCGGTTGGAACTCCAACTGCCGGGCCGGCTCTATATTCGCGCACAGGGGGTTCTTGATAGCGCTAGACATAACGGACACGGGCACCCGTCGCCCCTTCCGCGTGAAGTGGTCCGACGAGGCCGCAGCTGGGGGCTTGCCGACGTCTTGGGACATAACCGACGCCACCAAGCAGGCGGGGGAGTTCGACCTCGGAGACGCGGTCGGGTCCACCCTCCTCGCGGGTTTGGGGTTACGCGAGCAGGCGATGCTTTACACCGAACGTGACGCCATCGCGATGCAATACATCGGTGGCGACCTTATCTGGTCGTTCCGGCCCATCAGCCGGGCGGCTGGGGTGTTATCTAGAAGGGCGGTTGGCGCCTTCCGAGGCAACCATATCTATGTGACTGACCAGGATGTGGTCATGACTGACGGCCAAACGGTGCGTAGCATTATCGACCGCCGTAACCGCCGCTTCCTTTTCAACCAGCTGGACGAGTCCAACTACGGGTTCGCCCAGGTGCAAGTCCACCGGTTGTTGAACGAGGTCTGGATCGCGTTCCCTGGCCAGGGCAGCACCTACAACAATCTCGCCCTGGTGTGGAACGTAAACGATAACACTTGGGGCGTCCGCGACCTTCCGGCAGGATGTATCTCGCTTGCGGATGGCATAGATATAACTGGTTTGTCCACGGAGACCTGGACGTCTTCCGCTAACAATTGGGACGTCGAAACGCAATCTTGGGACGAGCGCTCATTCAATATTGTTGGGGGTCAGCTGCTACTTGGCGGTGATGACTCCGGTGCTGGCGTTACAGGCGGCCCCATCTTCCGAGCGGAGAAGACTAACCAGTTCGACGGCGTCAATCGCACCTCGCGTATTGAGAGATTGGGCCTGCGGGTGCCCAACGGCGAGCGGAAGATGACCATCACCGAACTCTGGCCACGGGCGACCGGGGGCGTCTTTAAAGTGTACGTGGGTACGCAAGACGACCCGAACGGGCCCGTTACGTGGCAAGTGGAGAAGGACTTCGACCCCGAACAGGACCGCAAGGTGACGTTCCGCATGACCGGGCGCTACCCATGCGTGGCCTTCGAGTCCAACACCGACGTGGACTGGGCGCTGCAGGGCTTCTCGATGAAGTACCGCGAAGGTGCGCGCAGATGAGCGAGTACCAGCCGACCACGGCGCCGGCTGAATACGACGCCGCGTACCTGGAGCGAGAACTCACCCGTATCTCCACTTCGTTGGCTGGGCTGCTAGACCTGGACCCGCCGCGTGTGGCGCCAGCCAAGCCTCGTGATGGGCAGGTACGGTACTTTGACGCGACCATCTACGACCCCGGTTCAGGCACCGGGGTCTACGTGTACCACGGGGCGGCATGGAACAAGCTTTGACAGTTGACTATCGCCCCTGGTGGCGGTTGACCGAGGCCCAAAAGGGTAAGACTATCTATCTGTTGTCGAAAGCAATAGAAGAGTCGCAGGGCGAGGAAGGCATCGAAGAGACGCTAGAAGAGATGCGCAAGGGCGAGTATTGGCTGTTGTGCGCACTGGAGGATGACGGCACCGTGGTGGCTGCGTTCACCGTGCTGCAGGTCGCATACTCCAACTTTACCGCTCTCCGAGTAGTCCTGGGCGGGAGTATGCCGGGCCAGATGAACCGGTGGTTGAAGCCGCTGATAGAGAAACTGGAAGAGGGGGCTGCCACAATAGGGGCAGCACAACTGGAAATATTTGGACGTCAGGGATTTGCGAAAGCTTTGAAGCAATACGCTGACGTCGCTTACACCGTGATGGTTAGGAAGGTGTCCAATGGCAGGCGGGAGCAAGACCAAGACCGAGAGCAGACAATCGGGGTACGAACCAGCTGTGCAGGGGCTGACGCAGAACGTCATAAACCCACTGAACGCGGTTGCGCAGACCCCGTTTAAATACACCGGGCCGCAATACATAGGCGAGACAGCCCTACAGCAAGACGCCGCGCAGCAGCAGCGGAACTTCTTTGGGGGAAGTGGCCCAAACACTGCGATGGGGATACTTGGCTCCACGAACTCGGCATGGCGAGACGCGCTTGACCCGTATGCGTTCGTGAACGCCCAGGGCGCGATGAATCCACTCCGGCTGTATTCCGAAGAGGTGGGCCGCAACCTGGACGAGAACATCAGGCCGGGCTATGCCCAGGCTGCCAATGCAGCCGGCCAGTACGGTGGCTATAGCAGTAGACGAGCCCTGCAAGACCGCTTGGCCCAGCGTGAGGCCTCTGAGGCTATCGCGGACGCGGGGTCTACACTCTTCTCCAACTTAATCAACCAGGGGCAGAGGCGGCAGTTTGATGCGATGCGTATGGCGCCCACATTGTTGAGCATTGGCCAAATGCCTGCAGAGGCTTTGTACAATCTAGGGGGCAGAGACAGGGCCGAGGCTATGCAAGAGCAAGCGCTGCGTAACCAGCGGGCCCAGTTTGACCAGATGGAGCCGTATATGCGCGCTCAACAGTACAGCGGCCTAGTGTCCCCGCTGTTGCAGGCTGAGACAACAGGCTCTCAGTCTCAGACACAGAGGAAAAGCCCCAACCTGTTGGGTATGGGCATGTCAGCCGCTCTTGCAGCGGCTCAGATGTCTATGGGCATGCCGCCTATGGGTGGCGGTGGTGGGGGCATTAGCTACGGCACCTCGTTGCCCAGCACCCCCTACAATCCGTACCTGCCCCGTAATATCTACCCCGGCGCCGGTTGGATCTGATAAAGCACGAGTGGTATTAGAATATGTGGACTCCTAACGCATTTATGTCCAACCCGCTGTTTATGGCGGGGATGCAAGGTATGATTGCATCTACTAACCCGGATGCTGATGTTGGCGCTGCCTGGAGCCGGGGCATGAACTCTGCCATGCAGTACCAGCAGCAGCAGCAACAGCAGCAGCAACAGCAAAAAGCGTGGGACTGGAAGGTGCAGGAGCATGAGCGCCAGCAGCTACAGCGAGACGCTGTCAAGAGAATGATGGCAGACCCCAGCATGGCAGATAGGCTGGGCGGCTACGGGCCCCTGCTCGCGCAGGCGCCTGGGCTCGCGGAAAGCATCATTCCCGAACTCATCAAGAGCCAGCTGAACAACACCGGGTTGGGCAAGCTTGACCAAAGCAAGTACACCCCAGAAAGCTGGCAGAAATACACGGCTGCGCGGCAAAAAGGCGAATCGGACCTGCAGGCGCGGAGTACCCTGGTGCCCTACCGGAAGCCTACCGCGCCGAAGAATCGACCGGTGTCGACCGACCGCTACGGGCGTCTGGTATATACCGACAACGGACAACCGGTGTTGCAGGACGCAGACCCGAACGACATCCCTGTGGACCCAGAAAACGCGTTTAAGTTGCGAACTACGGCGCTTAAAGAATTGAAGCCTTACCGGGAGCAATTTGAGTCCTACGCACGGGTCATGAAGGCTCTGGAGCAGGACACGGGTGCTGCGGAAATCGCGGGCATCGTGGGCTTCACCAAGTTCCTTGACCCTGGCTCAGTTGCACGAGAGGGCGAGGTGGAATTAGCCCGAACCTCGATGGGTGCGATAAACAACCTAAGCGCGCAGATGGAGAGGCTAAAAAAAGAAGGCGGCCTGCTATCAGAGGATGCTAAGAAGAGCATCCGCGACGCTATGGGCGTTATTATGCAAGAGGTTAATCGTCACTACGACATCCGACGAGGCAAGCTGGTCGAGATGGGCAACCTGTTGCGCCTCAAGCCTGAAGTCACCCTGCCGGCAGCTATTCCTTGGGGCATATACAACTACGGCCCCATGGTGCCCACAGCAGGGGGCACAGGGGGCACAGGGGGCAATAGCGGAACCAGGGCTGCCGATGCAGACCCTGAAATACCTGCAAACGTCGCCCCTCTTATACCGAGCAAGAAGACATGAGATTAAGCGAAGTTACAGCAGACCAACTTAAAGAGGCTTTAAAGGTAGCCTACGACACTGACAACTACTCTGCCATTGATGACCTTACGACCCTGTTAAAACTCAAGATGGGAGAGCCTGCCCAATTTCGCGGGGCTGGCATGGCGCCACGTGTGGCACCTTTACAGGTGCCGACCCCCGACTACACCGGTGGGGAGGCGTCGTCCCGTTCTGCAGCCCGCTCAGTTGGGCAGGGCATGTTCGCAGGCGCTACTGACGAGATAGCCGGGGTGGCGCCGTTCATGACTGAACTCTTCTCCGGGGAGGGTTTGGATGCAGCGGTAGACGCGTACACAACTACGCGTGATCATGAACGTGCCGCCCAGGCCCAATATGCCGAAGAGAATCCAACGGCAAATGTAGCCAACCAAATACTAGGCACTATCCCAACGATGGGGCTTGCGGCGCGCGGGGCTGTTCCCCGTTTCCTGCCAAACAGCACACCCCTCACCCGCAGTATTGCCGGCGGCGGCTTGGTTGGCGGGGCGGAGGGCCTCGGGCGTGCGGAGGGCTCTTTCTCCGAACAAGCGACCGACACCGGTATAGGCGCCGCTGCAGGCATGGTGGGCGGCCCAATATCCCAGGCGGCCACTCACTTAGGAAGCAAAGTCGGCAACGCGGTTATGGACGCGGCCAGACCAATGTGGCAGACCCCCGACGAAGCGGCAGGGGAGGTGTTGAAAGGGGTCCTAGACCGAACGAACAAGACGGTGCCCGACATCTATGCAGAATTGAGCGAACGCGGCTCCGGCGTTGTTCCGGGTATGCTCCCCGAGTTCCAACCGCTGGCGGTAGGTAGGGCCGCAGGCACCCCGACAGGTCGCGTTATGGCGCAGGAACTTGCCCAATCTCACCAGAACGCCCAGGGTCGGGCATTGCAAAACACCGTCAGTGACTTAGGGGGTAGGCGCGGTTCCTATGAAATGACTCTGGACGCCCTCAACAAGCAGCAAAGCAGGGCAGCTGAAGCTGGCTACAAGGCGGCCTACGCCTTTGAGGCTAGCCCGTCTGAAATTCCCGAGATAGTGGCGCTGTTGCGAGATAAGGACGTCAAGCAGGCGCTGATTCGGGGTCAGGACTCTATCCGGCGCAAGACCAACAAGAAGCCCCGGGTGTTGTTGAAGAAACAGGGCACTGATGAGTACGGCGACCCCATATATGAATGGGAGCATATGCCCACTTGGGAGGAACTAGACCACATCCAGCGCGGGTTGCGCGCCCTCGGCGGTGACGTGCCCGGAACTGAGAAGTTTTTTGAATACCGTATGGCGCGCGACCGCTTCAACCGAGTGGTAGATGAAGCCAACCCTGCGTTAAAAGAGGCGCGCGCAACATACGCCGGCTTTGAAGCTTTAGAAGAAGCTGTACAGCTGGGCCGCAACATCTTCGATAGAGGCAAGACGGCAATGGATGCCGAGAGGCTTTATATGGTGTGGCCGAACATGAACCGTTCCGAGCGGGAGGCGTTCACCCTCGGCGTAGTGAAAGAAATGCAGAACCGGTTGCGCATGAAGCGTTCTGGCCAGAATGTGGGTACGGACAACGCTTTTGTAGCAGAAGAGTTCCAAGACCGTCTGGCCATTGTTTTCGGACGCGATGGCGCTAACCGGCTTCTAAACGAGGTTAACCGTACCGCAAGAAACCAAGCAGACGCAGTCCGATTGGCCAATCGGACCACAACTTCGGATACCCTTAACGTTGCCGACGACATGACACCCGCCCAACTGGTCAGCCCCCGTACGTGGCTGCAAACGTTATTACAGCCCCGGCACCCAATGACCGATCCAGCAGTGGCCGACCGAGTCACACAAGCCCTGCTGTCTCCAGGGCTGCCGTTTCGTTCGTACATGACCCCGCAACAAGCGGCCCAGGCAGGCAGGGGCATGCCTCCTTCAAATATGTGGGGCACGATTATAGGCGGCGGAGGTTCTGGGATAGCAGCGCCGGTTGTTGCCGAAGGCCTCTTTGGGCCGTAATAGCTACCGTGGGAACAGGCTCAGGTCCACCCCTGCCTTCTTTGCCTCGGTGAGGGCCTTAAGATACGCCACACAGCCCGCTGTGGCGTGTAGCCTGCCGTGCAGGCTGAAGCTGGACCCCACCATAGGGCTCGCATTGGCGACCCGGTCAGCGGAGTAGCAGTCGCCCTCACCGGGGGCAGGGATTATGTTCTTATTACCCAGGGTGCAGCCCGGGGTCAGTAGAGCGAAGGACAATACCGCAAGCCCAGCAAGTCGGTTCTTTTGTACCATGTTTGATTCACCTCGTTTGATTGATTGCCACCGCGCACTAAGAGTTCGTCGTCATTCGGATCGTACGCGAGCAATTGTGCCACATGCCCCTTAGCCTTAATGATAGCGGGGTCCTGCGGGCCGCCTCGATTGAAGATAGCCATGGTGTTGCGAGCCACCTCCACGTCGTTGGACCTTAGGCATTCTATCCACTCGTCCAGCGTAAGTGTCTCGCCCACTAGTAACCAGCTGCGAGCGCGGGCGCTACCGGGGTGGATGCGGTCGCACCACTCTGCCGCGAGGCAAGCAATGCTGCTGCACCAGGGGATCTCGTCTGTGTCAAACCAGGGCGCCCTTGCACCGTACTTGTGGGCCGCCAACACCAGGGGGTCATGTTTGCCACCCCGTATCTCTTTCACCCCCTCAAACTGGCGGAACATGAAGTCTATGGAGGGCGATGACTCTGGCCCCAAATGAGACAAGGCGGGGTGGACTCCACCGCCAGCGTCATCAGCCCCGCGCAAGCCGAAAAGATCATCGTATCTGTCACAGCATTGACGCAGTCGCTCTAACTCAGGCCGCACGTCTGTACTCATTAAGGGCCTCCTTTAGCTTGTTCTGCCCTCGGGCCTTATGCGCAAGGGCTATTCGTTGGGCTTCTTCAATGGTGCCACGCGTGGTGATGTGGTGCATCCGTATGGGACGGGTGCGACCCTGACGCTTCACGCGGGCGATGAACTGTTCGTATTGGTCTAAACTCCAAGTGTGACCGAACCAGACCACGTCATCCACGGGTCCGTTCTTCAGTCTGTCAATGCCGTGGCCGGCGCTCGCGGGGTGGACGATGATGCCGGGCAGCCGGCCCTCCTCCCAGGCGTCCAGGGTGGCATTGAACTTGGCGCCGGACATGCCAGACTTGACCCACACCATACCAGGGTGCTTGTCCAGTATCCGTTCTGCGTCGTGTTGAAATTCAATGGCAACCAGCACCGGTTTGCCGTTGGCCTCATTAAGCACTGAGTCTAGCGCTTCCAGCTTCAGGTCGTGGACCTTCTCCCACTGGCGGGCGCCGGGGGGGAGGTACATCGCGCCCTGGCTAAACTGCAGGCACCTGTTGGTGAGGGCGGCAGCGTTGAAAGATTCAATCTCGTGGCCGCTGTCCAACTCTATCCACATCTCGTCTTCAAGTTTCTTGTACTTCTTGGCGAGCCCGGATGGCAGGTCTACGTAGAGTTCATTCTCCATCACCTCGGGCAGGTCGATGTAATCTTCAGCTGCCATCTGGATGGTGATGTCTGCGACCAGGGCTTCGATAGTCTCCTCTGCAGTCGGCACCGGGACCTGCTTGCCAAAGGGGGACATCGGGTTGGCCGCTTTAAAGAACCTCTGATAGTAGGCAGTTTTACTGGTGCCAAGGCGCTGGCCGCTGTCCACCGCGAGGTACTGCCCAAACAGGTCCTGGTATCCATTGCTGGCCGGGGTGCCGGTGAGCCCCACCCGGTGAGGCATAAACGGCGTCAGTCGCTGCAGGGCCTCGTGCCGCTTCGCGGTCGAGTTCTTGACCTTCGTTACCTCATCGAACACCACCATGTTGACGGGCAGATACTTACCACGTGCGAGGTAATACTGGGTCCAGCAGTCTGCCAGCCACGTGAGGTTCTCATAATTGCAGAGGTATACATCTGCCGGCAGCAGCGCGGCCCTGGTGCGGGCGTCACGCGTGCCACTGATGAGACTAAAGCGGAGGTCCTGGGTGTGGTCCCATTTGGCTGCCTCCTGGCGCCACACCGACTGTATGACGCGGAGCGGGGCTAGTACCAGGGCCCCGTTGATTTGCAGCCGGTCGAGTTTCTCAGCGATTGCGGAGAGGGTCACCACGGTCTTGCCCAGGCCCATGTCCAGCCACAGCATTGCTTGGGGATTCTGGACGGTGTGATGGATGGCTCGGGTCTGATAGTCGTGCAGGCAAGATGAACTTAGGAGATTCGATGGCGGGGTCATGTCCGTGTATCACTTCCTTAATGAGGTTCGCGTCATTTACGTAGTCGATGAGTCGCTTCCCCTGTTCCAGGTCGTCGCACACAAACACGTCAAACCCGTAGCGGACAAGCTTCTCGCACATTCTTTGTTGTATCGGTCTCAGGTCTTGGTCTTGCTGTTTGAACTCTATAAAGCAGATGTATCCCTCGGGTGTCAGCACCATGCGGTCAGGCCACCCGGAGGTCAGTTCGCCTGACAGCTTGCGGGTCAGCATGTCGTACTTGTCGCGGGCGTAGGCGCACACCTCGCGCTCAATCTTGGACTCACGCACGTATGGTCTCCTCGACCAGTTCCCACTCTAGGAATGCGCGTAATGTCCCGGTGCGACCGTGTATGCGCTTTGCGATAGAACGCCGGGCGCCCTCTTCGCGCGCCATCTCCAGTTCTAAGAGGTACTGCATCTGCGCCAGTTGCTCGTCATAGCCGAGGCGGCTTAAGTCGCTCATCAGCCCGTTAAACATGACCGTGTTGGTCATACTCTGTTGCAGAAAAGTTTTACGGTCTGAGTCAATTTTCGGTAGGTTGAGTTTCATGCTTTAAAGTACCTGTGGGTGATTACCCCTTCCGCATCTAACAACAGCCCTGGCGCCCAGGGCAAAGGCGCTGACATCATAGCAGCAGCTGTTGTCAATGTCTTCTCGGCGTCCTCCTCACGACAAAGCCAGACGCCCTCGTCATGCACGTGGCCCACCAGGGTGGCCCAGGGCATCCACTTCTTCGAGGCCAGCAGGACGTTGTCGCGCAGCACATCACGAGCGATAGCCTGAACCACGTTCTCAACCCACTTGCCGGCGTGAGTTCGAATGAGCCCCCAACCGTGACCACCTTGCTCTCGTCCCCTATAGAGGATGTTTTCCCACGAGTCATCCCCCATGACTAGCGGGACTCCCTCACGTCTCAGGTCGCCGTAGGATTTTATCTCGGGGGCGTTGTAGAAAATGCGGCGTCCGCTAGGTAGCCGCAGCACCAGGAAGGGCCCCTGGCGGTAAGCGTAAATCGAGGCCTCTGTAGTAGCTGTCCAGGTGTAGTATCGGATGTCGCCTGTTACGAGGTCCCTGAGACCCCGGTCCCAAGCAATCCACATGGTGCTTACCTCATGATGAGTGGAGCGCCACACGTCTACTAGGCCTTGGGCTTCTTCTTCCCCCATCTCGACGCCCATGCCGGCGGCGTACTTGACCAGCCCCCTGGCGCCCAGCATGTAGCCGCAGCCGAGTACAGGGGGCTTGCAGAAGGTGCGCTGGGGCTTGGTCACTTGTTCGTAGGGCACCGAGTAGTAACGCGAAGCGAACCTGCGGTACGTGTCCTGCCCGGCGGCGAATGCGGCGTTTATCTCGTTGCAGCCTGCCAGCCAGCCCAGTACCCGGGACTCGATACTGGACAGGTCGCACACCACCAGGGTGTGGCCAGGGGGCGCGGTCACAGCGGTACGTATGCCAGCGCTCAGGGCCTCTTGAACGTCGTCATAGAGGAAGCGGAACACCTCCGGGGTGCAGGCGGTTAGGTGGTCGGCCAGCTGCATCAGCTGGTCCTTGCTCCAGCCTCGGGCGCTATAAAGGTTCTGTGGTTGGAAGTCGCGGCCTCCCCAACGCTGTGTGCGCTGAGCGGCGCCGAACTCCAGGGTGGCTTTGATGGCGCCCCCGTGGGTACATCGAGCCAGGGCTTGCCACTTCTTCGGCGTGGCCTTCTTCAGCTGCATCCGCAAGCGTACCGCCTCGTGCACCTGTGGCGGCAAGGTGCCGGTGGCCAGGGCGTCCGCGCAGGTCTGCTTCTGAAGGTTGGGGAGCATCACCCCTTGTTTATTCGTCCAGCCCTTGAACTGGGGGTCGCTCATGGGATTGTCAATGCCAGTGTAGGCTGCCAGCTTAGCGGTTAGGTAATCTGCTTCAGACTCCAGTATCCGGTTAGCGTTCTCCACCATCGCGGTGTCGATAGGCCAGCCTCGGTCGTTCACCTCCTGGTCGATGTTCCAGGTGGCGCGCTCTGCAGGCTGCCACCCGTAGCCTTGCCAGACTATCTCGAATATCTTGCGGCTGGCCATCACGTCCTGGCGGGCGTAGGCTTTAAAGCCTTCCCAATCTTCGGGCGCGTTCTCCTTAGTCCACCGCACTGCGGCGTTGTGCTTCGAAGGGCGTCTGGGCTTGGCGAACTTGAGCATCAGCCTCGAACCCTTCTTGTCTTTAGCGTCCACCTCCGATAGCTGCATCTGGGTGCCGACCTTCTCCAGCCCGCCTGCGAACGACAGCGACCACGCGAGCGCCATCGTGCAGAGGAACCGCTCAGGCTTGAACGTGAGCCCTAGTACGTACTGCAATACCAGCCGTTCAAACTCCGCGTTGAACGCCACAATGGTGACGTCCGGGGAGCAGACCAGCTGCAGCAGGTCATCGGACAGCTGGGGGCCTTCCTCCACCCGGACAGGGTCATCGTTCATCGCCCAGGCAATCAGTGTCACCTCGGTGGACGGGTCGCTCAGGTAGTTGTGCGTACCGTCTTTGATGTCCCGCTTCGAGAAAGTCTCGAAGTCCAGGTGGAGGAAGTAGTTCACCAGCCTAGTCCAGTACGCTGAAGGGGTTACCAGCAGGCTGCGGCTGCGGCGCCGCCGCGTTAGGCACCTGTGCTACAGGCGCTTCAGGCTGCACGTACTGGCCTCCCTGCACCTGTTGGTGTGGTGCCACCTGTAGGGCCGGCTGATTGACTGGCGGGGCCAAGGGGGCCGGCTGGCCGGCAGCCGCACGGGCGAACGCGTCAGCGCTGTCCACACGGTTGTCCAGTCGTTCGATGTTCTGGTTGTCCACCAGCTGCACCCCGGC
>MDTE01107621.1_pt1 | contig 31028 bp, 19 predicted proteins | sample 811231 | NCBI WGS metagenome assembly MDTE01 (sample SAMN05326651, study PRJNA326480) | marine metagenome | isolation source: seawater | place: Indian Ocean: Red Sea | collected 2010 | reverse complement strand
TCCCTCGAGAAACCCTGCAAAGCTTGGGGCGCCAGCCCATGGCTTCATCGTGAGGAAACCCAGGCCCACCAGGACGACCGGAGTGGGATCGAGCCCACCGGCCCTCCACCAACGGACTAGAAGGCTCCCATACACAACAAGGGGCAAGCCGAAGAAGACCAGAGCGGGGCCCACAAGAGACTTGGCCTGAGCCCCCGATGTCCCCACTGCGTCAGCCCACACCTGCCCAAGCACCGGCGAGAGCACTGCGCTCAGGTCAGTCGTCCAGGAAAGCACCAGCGACAGGGCCAAGAGGGGCGGCAAGATCCCGAACGAGAGGTGCGGCCGACGCTCCCGCGAAGAGATGCAAAGCACGAACGTAGTCAGCAACCCAAAGGCGCCCATGTCGAGCCGAACAAAGCCGGTCACAAGAACCGTCAAGCCCAGCACAAGAGCCCGCCGCCAGCCTGGAGCGCGTAGGTAGTGCACACAGGCAAGGGTCAACAGCAAGGTACAGGCCATGAAGAAACCGGACGGCAGCGCTCCAGGAGCCACCAGGAGGCAGACCAAGGGAAGGAGCGTCCAGAGTCCAGGCAAGACTCGCCGACCCAATTCCAGAGCTAAGGCAGAGATGGCCACCCGCACGAACAAGACGACCGACCAGTACACATCCAGAAATGGAGGGAAGGCCTCGGACAACACGGTGAACAGCAGATAGGTACCAGGACCGCCGCTGGGCACATCGAAGTCGACGCCCACGACGAGCCCCGACAGCAACTTGTCCACGACGAACGAGAGCTCGCCCACCTCCATCAACAACAGCCCCCGGGAACGGCTAGGAGCCACGACAAGCGCGGTAATGAAGGCGAGGCCCAGATGGAGGCCTATGACGGGAGACGCTGGTTTTCGTGGGCGGCCGGAGCCGGCTCGGATGAGGGCCAGGCTACTTCACCACCCGCAGGTGACCCGCCTTGTCGTCGACCGCCATGGACTTGGGCACACCGTCCCCCACACCCAAGGGTTCTTCGTCCTCGTGCTCCCAGTGAATCCCACCGAAGCCCACACCGATGACGGTAATCGCTCGCCAGGGAACCCGACAGCGATAGACCCGGCCCTGAAAGGAGAGGCTCACGCTCATCGCACGCGAGTCTCCATCGAGGTCTAGATCCAGGGGCCAGCGAGGGTTCAGGTCCAGCGGTACTCCCTCAGCGAACCGCTCCAGAACGGTCACGGGAAAGCCGTGCTCCTCAGAGGCGCCGAGCAGCTGAGGGTCGACAACCACCTTGACGCTCTGATGCCCCTCGAAGAGCAGAGCTCGCAAGGTCGCCCGCTTCGTAGCTGATGAAGGCCGAAAGGAAGTCACGAGACCACTGTAGCGTGGATACAGGGACAGGAACAGAGACTACCTGCACCCACCTCAGCGAGGCGCGTGAGACACGTCCAGCCACCGCCCAGGTCCCGAGGCTTCCCCAGCCCACCGGCAGAAGCCGGCGACTGGGGCCCTCTAGATTCCCACTCCCTACGGCGTCACGGTGATGACGAAGATCAGATCCCACTCAGCGAGCACGACCGCACCATCACCATAGAGTGTCGTCGGAACGACATAGACCGTGTCACTGAACATGCTGGCCGCCGCGTCGGGGCTGGGCTCGAGCGTGAGCGTGAAGCTCACCGTGTTGAGCGCCGGGATGTTGTAGTACGCGACCGGATCCACAGTGACGATGGCCTCATCGGGGTCAGTGGCCACCATGTTCATGTCGTAAGTGACATTCGCCGTGAACTCCTCGATGCCCTGAACGACCTTGTCCACGATGTCGTAGGAGCCCGAGCTGTACACCATGTACTCACCGGTGTCCGGGGCATCATTGCCGTTGAGGTCCAGATAAGACTCGGTCGCCGTAGCGATGGAGGTCATCGCCCCGAGAGCGTCCTGGGTACGCGCCGTCACACCAATCGTCTTGGCGTTGATGTCCGCCAAGGGCTGGGACAGCATGACGAGCGACGCATCATTCTGGCAGAAGTCGCCCCACGGCAACTGGGGCAAGGTGCTGCCATCAGACTGATACTGGACGAACTTCGGCCCCTCGTTGGGGGAAACTCCCGAGTTCCGCACTGTCGCATCCGTGGTGTACACGAGGATCGGAACGGCACCCTGTCGGAAACCATTGCCCCCGAGGGTGCCGGTACCGGGAACGCTGGGGTCGTAGCGCTCACCCGCCGAGCCGTTGAAGGCATCCGCAGACGTGCTGGGGTCACTGGGGTCGAGCGTATTGGCACGGAAGGGCAACACATCCGTTGACGGGTCGTACACGCCGTCACAGTTCTGGTCATAGCCATAGCCAAACGCAGCCTGGTACAGAGCCTCCACGGTGGACTCCGGCCAGTCCCAGCCTCCACCAGCGTAGAGACCATTCAACGCGGCCTGTGCAAGGGCCAGGTCCGAGGTCTGCTGCTGCCGGTGGTGGAACGGGCGATCTGAGCCGGCGCCCATGCTTCCGAAGTTGTAGTCGTCAAAAGACGCCACGCCGAAGGTGAGGTTGGGGATGAAGTCCGCCACCTCGGAAGCCACGTCGCCGAAGTTGTCCTTCACGTTGTCGAGGGTGCCCTGCATGGAGCCCGTCTCATCGAGGATGAACATGACATCGCCCATCTGAACCTGCGTCTCAAAGGTGACCACCACCGTCGAGGTCATGTTCGCCGGGATCTCCTCGGTGAAGCCGTCGCAGGTGCTCTGCGGGTCGAGCGGATCGCTGCCGCAGATCTGCTCCTGCAGATCGGTCCAGCCGTCGCCATCGGTGTCGTCGTCGTACGGGTCTGTGCCGTTGTCGACCTCATCACCATCGAGGATCCCGTCGTTATCGCTGTCGGGGTCCGCGTAGTCGGGGATGCCGTCACCGTCGCTGTCACCGGTGCCTTCCTCGTCGTTGGGGATGCCGTCGCCGTCGTAGTCATCATCCACGCCATCGGGGATGCCGTCGCCGTCACTGTCCTCGTCCAGGAAGTTGGGGATGCCGTCGCCATCGATGTCGTCCCAGCCCTCATCGGTGTCGGGGATGCCGTCTCCGTCACTGTCATCGTCTAGGTAGTTGGGGATGCCATCGCCATCGGCGTCACCACTGCCCTCCACCGAGTCTGGGATGTCGTCGTTGTCACTGTCCGTGTCGTAGAAGTCGGGGATGCCGTCGCCGTCGCTGTCCACGGGATTGTTGGGATCACTGCCCCACTCCACGTCGTTGGAGATACCGTCACCGTCCACGTCCGAATCGGTCGAATCGGGGTCCCCGTCGCCATCACTGTCCGTGTCCAGGAAGTTGGGGATGCCATCGCCATCGATATCTTCAGAGCCTTCCCAGGCATCCAGCTGGCCGTCACCATCGCTGTCGTCATCGAGATAGTTGGGGATGCCATCGCCGTCCGCATCGCCCGCACCCTCGACACTGTCGGGAATGCCGTCGTTGTCGCTGTCGTCGTCAAAGATGTCCGCTACGCCATCGCCATCACTGTCGACGGGATTGTTGGGGTCATCCCCCCACTCGATATCGTTGGGGATGCCATCGTTGTCCAGGTCGTCGTCCTCGCTATCTGGGATGCCGTCGTTGTCGGAGTCCTCGTCTAGGTAGTTGGGGATGCCGTCACCGTCCGCGTCGCCCGTGCCCTCGACGCCATCATCCCAGCCGTCATTGTCGCTGTCGGTATCCAGGTAATCGGGGATGCCGTCGCCATCGCTATCGCCAGAGCCCTCCACACTGTCGGGGATGCCATCACCGTCACTGTCCGTGTCCAGATAGTTGGGGATGCCGTCGCCATCGGCGTCGCCAGAACCTTCGTCCGCATCGGGGATGCCATCACCGTCGCTGTCGGTGTCGATGTAGTTGGGGATGCCATCCCCATCGGTGTCCTCGATGCCCTCTTCCGAATCCGGGATCCCATCGTTGTCGCTGTCGGTGTCCAGATAATCGGGAATGCCGTCACCGTCCGAATCCACATCGCCTTCGACGTCATCGGGGATGCCGTCACCATCCGCATCACCATTCATACCGGTGTCGTCCAGGTCATCCCCTGAGGAGGGCGTCCAGTGATCCTTGCAGCCCACCGCCAACACCAACAGAGCCAGGAGCGAGACCCGAAGCGGACGTGCGTGAGTAACACCGAGCACGAGACTCGACAAAAAACGTTGGGGACTACGTGGGGTGGAGGATGGGGTCATGGGTCATTTCCCTGGTGTTACCGAGCCGCTAATCGCGGTCCGTAAATTGTCCCTGATCCACCCACTGCATTCCAATGAAATCGACAGGCGGGGTCCGAGATGCTTCGAGATTAGCGAGCGAATTCACATCTTGTCAACAAATTGTCAACATCAGGCAACAAAATCGAAAAGTCCTGTCTCGATTTCCAGCCCGAACAAAGACATGAAGGCCAGGGGCCCTGACACACCAAGTGATGCCTGCGCCCCATCGTCAGCAGATTCAAGGCACCTCTGGTGCCCATCCACCTTGAGGTTCCTGGCCCTACTTGCCCTTGAATGTCTTCATGAGGGCGACGATCCCAGCAATCTGGTCGTCCTTGAGCACCGCGCCCCAGGCAGCCATCAGAGGAGACTTGCCCACAGCGGTTCCGCCTTCCTTGATGACCTTGGTCAGGTAGGCGTCATCCTTGCCTTTCCAAAATGCTGCATCGGCAAAGTTGGCTGGCTTGGGATCGAGCGCTGCTGAAGCAGCACCGTCCCCCTTACCCGTCTCTCCATGGCAGGACGAGCAATAGGTCTTGTAGGTTGCCGCAGCATCACCGGCAGCCAGGGACTCGGAGGGCCCCAGAGCGGAGCTGGCCAAGAAGAGAATGCAGGAGCCAAAGAGAATGGATCGAAGCACGGGGACTTCCTTTCAGCGGGGAGACAATGCAGGAAGGCTGCATTGTGCCGTACTAGAGGCCAGGAGACACCCCTAAACACTAGTTTGCTTACGGGAAGCCGTTGCTAGCGGCCGAGAATCGAACACAGCTTGTCCACGCCCCGAGCCACGACATCAGGCTCGGCCGAGGTGAAGCACAAGCGCACAAAGCGACCGTAGGCTTCACCGCATGAAGACCCCGGGGCAAGCACTAAGCCCTGATCGATACAGTCCTCCAGGAAGCCCTGCAGACCCCGGTCATCCAGGTGTTCCGACACGTCTAGGAACAAGAAGGTCCCGCCTTCCGGACGGGCCACTCCCAGAGCATCCGCGGCCTTGTTTCCCGCAAGCCGATAGAGATCACGGGCCTCCGCCAGCCAGTCGTCCCCCTCCTGAAGCGCCTTCGCCCCCGCCAGCTGAGAAGCGGTGGGAGCCGAATAGAACGTGTGGGTGCTGACCTTGCGCACCTCGGACATGGCCTCGCCCTCTGTGGGCCCAACCAGATATCCGCACCGATTTCCAGCCATTCCATAAGCCTTGGAAAAGCTGAATGCGGTGAACGTACGCTCTGGAGCCACATCCGCTAGGGCAACGTGGGGAGCAGCGAACGCATAGGGCTCGTACACCTCGTCGGACCAGAGCCACAGGTCGTGGGCCCGGGCAAACTCAGCCACAGCAGCCAGAACCTGTCCATCAACAACCCGCCCAGTGGGGTTGTTGGGTGTGTTCACATAGATCGCGACCGTCCGGTCGCTCATGGCCGCTCCGAGCACAGCCGAGACCGCCTCTGCCCCCTCCGCACCGACCCCTACTCGATCGTAGAAAGGCACCTGCACCGCGTGGGCCCGGGCTGCCAGAACGATGCCGCGAATCAACGGCCAGAATGGAGCCAGGATGAGCACCTCGTCTTCGGGAGCAAGCAGCGCACCGGTCAACGCGCCGAGGCCGCCAGTAGCCCCGGCGGTAACCAAGACTCGCTTGCGATCTGTTCCTCGCGTCTGCTCGATGGCATCGAGCAAAGCGGGATGGCCGTGCGGCTGCGCATACCGATGCATGCCGGGGTGGCTTGTCACCCGCAGGTCCTGCATACGCGCCCCATCCAAGGGCTCGAGCCACGTATCCCCTACGTGCAGAGGGTGCACCTCCCCCTCAATCGCTCGGATCCGGTGGGCAAGCTTGGAGAACAGGCTGCCCTGGAGGCCAGCCATCGTCGGGGCAACGCGAGGGTAACGAGGCACGGTACGAGCTGAGGAAAGGACGCGCTGTTAGCGCCCAGCAGCGTCGAAGTAGAAGTTCATCTCTTCGTCTGTCACCTGGGGCGAGTTGGGGCTGTAAGGGAAGTGGCAGTCCCGGCACAGCGACAGGCCCGAGAAGTCTTCCCGAGCAACCTGAGTCCGCACCTGGTGCATGCGCTGCCCCTTCCACCAGGGCTCACAGAGCCCTTCCACAGTCACGTCTGCAGCCTTCATGGTCTGCTGGGCATCCACGGTGCACATGAGCAACTTGCCGTCCCACGACACGGTGGGCGTCTTCCAGTAGGCCGCGCAAGTGCGATGCTCTGAATCATTGGGAGCGCCAATGCTGGGGTCTAGGCCAACAGCCTGCAGCGCGTCCGCGTAGAGAACTCGAGCCGCACGAATCTCCTCCAGCTCCTTCGGGTCGGGCCATCGATAGTGCAGCCAGTGACCAGCCTCCGTGGGAAGCCCATATCCCTTTTGTTGGGCCGTGAGGCCATAGGAGCCGAGGTGTTGGGTCCAGAAATCACGAAACTGAACAGCATCCTGGGCGGTGGCGGCGGTGATGGTGTTCTGCAGAATGAGGCGGAGTTCTCGTGGCTTCTTGTCCTGCACTTCCTTCAGCAGGAAGTTGATGTTGTCCAAGACACGCGTCCAGAGCCCCTCTTTGTGATGGCTCAGATACGAGTCCTGATCGAACGCATCGACCTCAAAGATCCAGACAAACGGGACGTCCCCGGCCTCGGCGGTGATCCGCGAGTAGTTGTGGTTGAGTAGGGTCGCGTTGGTGGGGATCTCGATGCGGTGGGCAAAGGGCTTCTCGCGCCAGGCCTCCACCAGCCAGTTGAGAATCTCCTCCACCTGAGGATGGAGCAGCGGCTCACCCACCCAACCTAGACGTAGCGAACCGTAGATCAGGTCACTCTGCTGAATGTCCCGAACCAGCTCCTGCAACACGCCGAGCTCGAGGAATCCCCGGTTGAACTGCAACGAGCCCCTGTTGCGGAGTTCGTAGAACTGGAAGGGGTCGTCGCGCACGACGGAGAAGGGCTCGGGGGAGTCCTTGGTCAGAGCGCGGAAGCGCTCCATGGGCACACGCTTCCACGACGTCTCGAGATCCAACGTGTCCGAGAGCTGAAGCGACAGCACAGAGTCTGCGTACGACGGAGCCTCGAGCTGACGCCGACGATATTTCTTCTTCAGCTCCGAATACACCAACCGCGAGACACCGCGGGCAATTCGAAGGGCACTGTCGCTTCGTCGTCGCAAGTAGCAGTCCTGAATGCAAGGGGTCTGACAGTTCTTGACGTTCCGGCGGAGTTTGGCGATCTCGGGCCCGGTCCACAACTCCCTCAGCGTCTGCTTGCGCAGGTCACCGAACGAGCCGTTCAGGAAATCGAGCTTCCCATCGCACATAATCGCCGAGCCGTCGGCGTTGATGTACAGCTCTTTCCAGCCGCTATAACAGCGCCCATCCAGCGGCTGCAACTCGTTGCGATAGTACTTCTTGATGTTCTCGAGGTCCTCGATCGTGTTGGCGAAGCTGAAGTTCTCGTCCGCATCATGCTTCGCGAACCCAATCAGGAAGTCGACGAAGTCATCGAGCTCTCCCAGGCGATCTTGGGAAATCCACATGCTCTCAACGTCCGGGTCGATGCGATCCCCGTGACGGAAGAGGTTGAGCCACTGGATCCCCTGCACCCCCAGTTCTTCACGACACCAGAACATGAACTCGGGCAACTCAGCGAGATTGAGCTTGTTGATGATGCAGTTGATCAGCACCTTCCGCACCGGATTGCCCGCAACAGCGTCGGCCTCCCGGAGGTTCCAGTAGCCCCGAATAGCCTTGTCGAAGTTGCCCTGACCGCGACCCATGTCGTGCCATGGGTTCGGTCCGTCAATGCTCACATTGAAGTGGAGCCGGTTGTAGGGAATCTCAGCAATGGCCTTAGCGCGCTGGGGGGAGATCAGGGTGCCGTTCGTCGTGACCGTAATGTAGAAATCTTTGGCGCATGCATAGGCCAGGATTTCTTCGAGGTCCGTGCGCACGAAGGGCTCGCCACCTAGGGGGTTGAACCGCCGCACACCCCAGGTGTAGGTCTGGTCGATGATGTCCTTGATCTCACGGGTCGACAGTTCTTCACGAACCGGATAGCAGGTCTTGCAGAATGTGCAGGCTAGGTTGCACTTGAGGGTCAGATTCACGCTGACCCAATCGGGTTTCGACCAGCCACGGTTCAACCCGCGGGACAGATACACAAGCGCATCGTCCCGGTAGTCATTCAGTGTTCGACTCTTCAGTGCCATTCGATGGCCAGCGTAGCCGGCCCAAAGCGGTGATGCCACAGCCGCAAGCGGAACGCGCTAGGCTCTGCGAAGAGTGATCCGACCCCCACCAGGGCTGTCCCACCTGTCAGAGTGGCACCTGCTCGTCCTTCTGGCACTGACCTGTGCAAGCCTGTGCTGGAGTGCCCCAGGCGCCCATGCGACCGGGCTCTACGACGCCATTCGCCAGGACACAGAGAGCGGAATCACGGCGCCGGCCGAGGCCCGAATGCAGCGCTTTTACTCGCTATTCCGGCCCGATCTATTGGACGCCCGCTACCAGGGCCTGTCAGCAACCGAGCCCCCCTGTGCGACCAGCTTGTTGGCCGAGCTCAGAGCTCACAGCGAGGAACACACGGACGAGCAACTCCAGCTCATTCAGCAAGTCACGAATCCCTGGCACGATCTCGCCTACGCGCCAGAGACTCACAGCAGCCGCGACACCTGCGTTCCGCCCGAGGTCGCCCAGGATGGCCTAGGCCCCTATGCGGCCATCCGCTCCTCCGAGCACTTCGCTATCCACTACACGCCAAGCCTCGCCATCACAGAGTCTCGCATCTCGACACTGCTGGACTACTTCGAAGAGAGCCTGTCTGTCTTGCACGACGAGATCGGCTTCTATCCCCCGGCGCGCATCGACACCTACCAACTGCTGGTGGCCGTCGAATTCATCCCCTCTTCGGGCACCGGAGGCTACACCCAGCTGCACCCCTGCGGGTTGGGCGAGCCCATGGCATTCATCGTGGTGAATTCGCAGTGGTTTCAGGCGCCAAGCCTGCTCCAGTCCCTAGCGCCCCATGAGCTGTTTCACGCAATCCAGGTGCGCTACGGGTTCGACGAGTTCTGGGCATCGGGGTCCACGGACAATCTCTGGTTCATCGAGGCCTCTGCCGTCTATCAGGAGTCCGTCGTCTACCCGAAGCTAACCGAAAACCTCGTGGGCCAAGCCGATCGGTGGGCACGCGAGCCCTGGAGGTCCCTCGAGACCAGTAACAGCGGTGGCTTCCAGTATGGAACGTTCCTGGCTCTGGCCAGCATCCAGGACAGCCTGGGCTCTGCCGAATGGCACCACAACTTGTGGGACCAAGTGCTCGGTCGATCCGGCTATTGGCTGATCGACGAACTGGACCAGGTGCTCACTGACGAGGGCACCAGCTTCTCCCAAGAGTACGGTCTCTTTGTGGAGCGGGCCGCAACGATGGACTTCAACATCGGCGATGACTTCAACACTCCCGCGGACATGGCGGCCGTCGGCCAAGGAGGCCTGAGCGAAAGGCACAGCTTCGACGAGCTCCCAGTGGACGTGCAGGTCGAGGAACTCAACGGTGCCCAGCTCCCCGAGTTCCTCGGCAGCAATTACATACTCATCGAGGGACCAGAAGAGAGTTCGGGTGACAGTGGGCTCGTGCTGGATGTCCGGGGAAGCGCGACCAGCGATGGTGAGGATCGGGGCTGGGAAGTGCGGCTGGTCGCAATACGTGACGGGGAAGCTCAAGCGAGTCATGACCTCGTGATGGCACCCGACGACAGGCCCGAGGCCGAACCGGGCTCCGTATCGGGGACCGTCTACCTCGCCGGGCTGGACAGCACCTACGACGGCGTTCTCCTGGGCGTGTCCCCCACCAAGCCTGGCGCCACTCAAGATGGAGCCCCATGGGGCTACGCGGCGTGGAGCGCACCCTCCGTTGGCGAGCCGGGCTTCGGGCCCGTTCCCGATGACGTTGAGAACCCACTCCGAGGCTGCAGTGGCTGCCGAGCCGGCCCCGAGATGGCCCCAAGAAGTGGCGAGCGGCACTCGGGGAGAAGCAGCATGCTCCTGCTCGTGCTGACCCTCGCCTGCCGTCGATCGAGGCGAAGGCGGGACGTGGGAGCTACGACACGCCTCCATTACCGGCTATGATTCCAGGCACTTGCCCGACGAACAGGGAGGAGCCGGGCACAGAGAAAACCCCTCACCTCCCAAGAAGCCGGTGAGCGCGTGAGAGTCCTGGTCATCCTTCACGGCATGCCACCTGTGGCAGGCCAGGCAGTAGTCGGCAGTGGACTCCGTGCCTTTGCCAACGGCGAGGGCCTTCGCCTTCGAGGACACGAGGTCTGTTACTGCACGCGCACCGAAGACCTTCCCCCAGCGCTGAAGAAGAAGGTCACCAGAGGCCCAAGAGAGATCCGGCTGGACCGACTGACGGACAACTCGGTGCCTCCTGGCGATCCTGGCCGCATGGCAAAGAAGGCCTCGCCAAAGAGGCGCGGTACGAGCAAGAAAGCCTTGGAGGCCGCAGCGACGGCTGGCTCCAGCATCAGCGACAGCACAGGACTCGCACCCCGGGGCGGACCGTTGGGAGCCCCGGGCAACCCCTTCTCCTTCACGGACACCCCCGACCTCCACGACGTGGTTGCCCAGGTAGACCCAGACATCGTACTGGTGGAAGCACCCGAAGAAGCTCGGAGGCTTCCAGACGGTAACTTCAAGGTGGTCCTGGACCTGTTCGCTCCTCGCATTCTGGAGCAGCAGTTCCAAGAGGGCGCTGAAGAGCGCGAGTCGGGGCGCATTCTCGACGCCCTGCAGAGGGGCGACGAGTTCCTCTTCAGCAACGAGCGACAGCGCTACTACCACCTGCCACTGCTCGCGCTGGCGGGGGTCGACTGCACCCGGGCTGCAGGCCTCGTAGTGCCCATCTCTTGTCCGCCGGTAATGCCTCCATTGCGCAAGACCAAGTCGACGGTCTTCGTAGCGGGCGGAGTCTTCTGGCCATGGGCAGACCTAAGCGCAGGCCTAGTGGTCCTCCACGAAGCGCTGAAGAAGGCGGGCAAAGGCAAGCTGCAGCTCTACGGTGGCAAGTACGCGATCCGCTCCGACACCGTGCACTACGTCGACCCACGCGAGGCTCTCCCCAAGAAGAGCAAGCACCTCGCATTCAAGGGCATGGTGCCCATCGACACACTGTGGGACGACTACAGCCGTGCATCGGTGGCCTTCGACCTCATGGCGCCCAATCCCGAACGAGAGATCAACTTGTCGTTCCGGCAGATCGACTACCTGAGGTGTGGGCTTCCCATCATCACAGCCCCGGGACAGGTCATCGCCGATGAGCTGCGCGACTACGGGGCGGGCTGGCTCATCGAACCCGGCGACGTCTCTGGGCTCCGGAAGTTGATCGAGAAACTGCTGGCCGATCCGAAGGCGGTTCACGAAGCCAGCAAGGCGGCTCAGGAGCTGGCGAAGTCTCGATACACCTGGGACCACACCATCGATGCCCTAGCCACCAGGCTGAGCGCTATTGTTCCGCGCCAACGTCACGAGACCGTCATCACGCGCCTCACTCGGACCCAGGGGGATCTCTGGGAGGAACACGAGGAGAACAAGCGGCTCCGAGCAGCGCTGGAGCACCTGCACGATGACCAGGAGAAGAAATCGGTCGAAGTGAGGACCCTCGACAAGCGGATCGAAGGACTTCTGGGCTCGGTGGACCAGCTGAGCGACTCCCTGACGGCTGTGAGCCGATTCAAGAATTCCTCGATTCTCTACCTCCAGGAGCAACAGGACTCCGCTCTGAAGGACGCGGCCGGGCTCGCTGAAGAGTTGGAGAGGAAAGAGCTGGACCTCAAGAAAAAGGACGACGCGCTCAAGAGCACCCAGCGGGAGGTCTCGAAGCTCAAGAAGTCCGTCGGCAGCTTGAAAGGCGAGCTGAAGTCACTGGAGGTCCAATATCGCGAGCGAGACCGTCTTGTTCTCGACCTAGAGAGTCAGTGCAAGGCGCTCGAGCAACAAAATGTCAGCGCCGAAGCCGCAAACCGCGACCGAGAGCGCGAGGTGGCCGTCCGGGAGGCGGCCATTGACGAGCTAACGCGCAAGCACACGGACCTTGAGGCCAAGAAGCAACGGGAACTGGACGAGCTCCGAGAGCGCATGGAGGTGGAGCGCGTACGAGCACAGAGCACTCTGGAGACCGCCGAGGAGCGACGGGTACAAGCGATCGAGAGCACCAAAGAGAAGTCGGCCAAGGTCGTGGCTGACCTAAGAGAACGACTGGACAAGAGCGCGCAGGACCGCGGGTTGCTCAAGGGACGTCTCGAGGAGCACAGCGCGAGGGTCCGAGAGCTAGAACAGCAGCTGAGATCCAAAGACCGCTCGGTTCACGAGACTCAGCGCCAACACAAAGAGGCCACTGCCCAGGCTCACGCGCAGCTTGTGCTCCTCCGTGAAGAGTTTCTTCGCAAGCTCGAGGCGACCGAGGAGGCCTCTAAGGCACTCATCGAAGACGTGCGTACGCGGCTTGCCATCCTGGTGGAGGAGAGAAGCAGGCTCCGGGCGCTCAGTGACGAACAAGCTGGGCGACTCCGGGCATTGGAGAGGGACCTGAACTTCAAGGACCAGGAACTCAATGCCCGCGCCATCAAACAGCAAGAAGAACAAGCACGCACGGATCGGGCCCTCGACGAGGGGCAAGAGCTCCGAGATGCGCTTCGAACAGCTCGTGTGAAGATCTCCGATCTAGACCAGGCAATGGATGCCAGGAATCAGGACATCCAGGCCCTCCGTCTCGACACCGAGCGTCTCAAGGACCGGCTCGAACAAGCCGGCTACGAGCACACCAAGCTGCTGGAAGAGCTCGACAAGAAGGAGCGGGAAGTCACCAAGGCACAAGACACCCGTGACAAGACGGCCGCCAAGCTGAACGCAGCAGTCAAGCGCCTGGAAGAACAGGTTGCCAAAGGTGAGTTCGAGCTACGCACGACCCTGGAAGAGAGCTCGAAGAAGGACGGAGAGATCCTCGAGGCACAGACACAGCGTGACAACCTAAAAGCCAAGCTGGAAGCAGACGTCGAGTTGCTGGAGGCCCGCCTGGCCAAGGCCGAGTTCGAACACCGCACCCTGCTGGAAGAAGCATCGAAAAAGGACAGTGAGATCCTGGAGGCACAGGCCGAACGAGATGCTACGAAGGCACGGCTCACTGCGGACGCCAAGAGCCTCGAAGAGCGGTTGGCGCGTGCCGAATTCGAACAACGCACTCTTCTGGAAGAATTCGCCAAGAAGGAGGGGGAGTTCGACGAACTCCAGGAAACTAACACTGGGCTTGTGGGCCAATCCGAGCGGAGCAATAAGAAGATCGAGACACTCGAAGCACGCCTGAACAAGACCGAGTTCGAGCGCGCATCGCTGGAAGCCGAGCTGGACAAGAAGGGATCTGAGTTCGAGGAAGCACAAAGCCTAGCGACGCGGGTTCCGGTCCTGAAACAACGACTGGAAGAGTCCGAGTATGAGCGGCGGGTTCTGGAGACCGAGGTAGAGAAAAAGACCTTGGAGCTCGAAGACGCGCAGGGGCAACGTGACACCCTTGCAGCCGCACTGCAGGCCGAGCGTGAGTTCAACTCAAACCGAAGCTTGCTGGGACGCCGCAAGCGCCGACCCAAGCAGCTACCTGCAGGCGAGAATTAATCCGTCGGGAGGCCGCGAGACCCATGGCTGCCAGCCCTTCCGGTCAAAGCGCAGCGCGAAACACCAACTGTTGCTGCCCGAGCGTAATCATGTCGCCATCCTGGAGCACGAGGGTCGCGGAGAAGGGAATGTCGTTGACCTGCACGCCGGACACCAGGGGCTCCAGAACAAACTGCTCGCCTTGTTGAACCACTCGAGCGCAGTGCCCCTCGTTTGGATCCGACTCGCCGCCGCCAGGGCCCAGGACAGTCGTGGTCCCCATTCTCGGGATTCGAACATCACTGCCGGGAAGCGAACCCACGCGAGTCACCGCCTGGTCCAGCACGAAGATGTGCTCCTCTCCACCAGAATCAACCCAGGCTAGATGCGCCTGCATTAGCTCCCGATTGCGGTTGTAGACACCCACCAGCTCAGCCGCGGACAAGGCAATCGTCGAGCTGGAACTCTCACCAGCATCCTGAGAGTCGGCATCCACCCCTTCAAGCGCTGCTGCCCAGCCGTCCTCGTTCAGGAACTCGACGTCGAAGTCCCCGATTTCCACTCGGTCCCCCGAGCGAAGAGGGTAGGCAGTCGTCCGCCGTCCACCCACCACAATGGGGTGCTCTCGATCCACAGCCTCAACCACCCAGAACCCTGCCTGTGTGCTGAACCGCGCGTGCCTAGCCACCACACTCGGATCATCGAGCGGCATATCCACATCGGGGGCGCTGCCCAGAACCACTGGCCCGTCGTCAAAGACGTGAGCGATGACGAGCTCTCGGCCACGAAGGATTCGAAATGTCGCCATGGAGGTGCACCTCAGCCCGAAAGGGGTCTACCGTTCGAATCGAGGCCCATGCGCTCCGTGTAGGTAGGCCAGAGGTCCAGTCGATTCGTCTCGTCGAGGTAGGCGTGGACCTCCTCCGGCTCAATCTTATAGAAGTTGATCCCTCCACAGGACCAGCACTTGGGCATGGCGTCGAACCTGCCCTCTATGTGCAGCAACCGATAGTGTGTCATCTCGGGACCAAACCACAGATCGTCGAAGTCCGCGTCCCGCAGGTTGCCCACGGCGATCTCACCATCAATATCGGCACAACAAGCCATCAGCTCACCGTCCCAGCGAATCACCGGCGTCTTCCAGAGACCCGGACAGGGCATGCGGTCGGCCGGCACCTGAGCGGCGGCCTGACCAGCAGCATCGGCCTCCTCCTTGGCGAGGACACGCAAGAGCTTGGACCCCTTCGCCCCCTTTGGTCGTCCACGTCCCATCGCTCAGTTCCTCTGCACCGTCAATTGACCAAACTTGGAGATGCCGTACCCGTCTCGCCCAGATCGAGATCCGTCTCCGAAGCTACCGGATCGTCGTGTTCTTCCCAGTAGCGCTCCATCCAGAGCTTCAGATGAATGTGGTCCTTGTCGTAGGGAGTCAAGTCAAACCGCTCGATCGTCTCCGAATAGAGGCGATCTGCCTCATGCTGTTTCTCCCCTCCAGTTCCGACGGCCAACCGCTTCACCATGATGTCGTTGTACCCGACCCCGTTCCGGTCTTGACTGCACCGGTCGTCCCAGTAATCCACGAACTGCCGGGCCTCATGGTGGTTGGCCTGCTGAAGAACGAACTGAAACTCCGCGTTCAGATTCACCCAGGGGACGTCGATCTTTCCGCGCTTCTCCAGAAAGCCATGAACATTGTCCATCACCACGTCGAAGTAATCGCGCCCCTTCACCTTCCGATAGGTTTCCCGCGTGATCGCATCGAGGCTGAACACCATCAGCACGGGCTTCAGAGGGTGGCGCACGTACGCCTCGATGAGCTGGTCGACTCGATCCGGCGTTAGCAGGATCGCATTGGTATCGATCCTGAAGTACTCGAACCGATCCCCCACGTGATCGAGGGCATAGCCAAGCATGTCAAAGAGTTCGGGATGCAAGCTGGGGTCACCCAGCCACTGAAAGATCAGATGATCGAACGTCGCCGAGCTCCGGGCGATGCCATCGATAATCTTTCGGTAGAGGTCCATGTCCATGTAACCCTTGAGCAGGTCGCCGTGCAGATTTGGGCGAAAGCCCTGCTGTGGATGACACATTGGACAGGTGAGATTGCAGAAATCAGTGGGCTCAATCTGGAGCACACCGCAATTCCGCAACTTGGGATCCGTCGTTGACATACACCCCGATTGTGGCCTCCGTCTGGCCGCTCGTCCAGTGCACCTCTAGCGCCCTCTCTACCCAAAGGCCTGGGTTCCTTGACCCTTCGGGTCACCCCATGCGAGCATTCCGCGTCCGCTCTACCGGGAGGTGAGCATCAGGGACCTGCACTGCAAATACCGCGCGGTGAGGGGGCTCGGAGCCTTGGTTCTGGGACTTGCCCTGAGCACCGGCTGTCGGTCTGAGTGCCGAGACCTCTGCACTCGCTGGTATGACTACCAGCAGGACATCTGCGGAGACCTCGACACCGAAGACGTCCGGGTTCAGTGCCTCGCTGACTACCGGAGCGGTCAGGTCTCTGAAGACGAGTTGCTGGAGTGCGCGACCATCATCGAGCAAATCAGCGATCTGAGGGACCTCGAGGACTCACAGGCACGGGCCGCATGCTGCGACCCGACGACTGCGGAGTGCGAACTGGGCGCCCTAGGCAGTGGACTGCTGCCTTGAGTGCGAACGAAGCGGAGATAGTCCGGTGATCGAACGCATCCTGCTGCTGACTGCCATCGTTCTCCTGACACCGGGTTGCTACAACGACTGTCAGAAGCTCTGCGCAGAGATGGCGGACTACTGGTCCGACTGCGATCTATCGTTTGGCGACGCGGAAGTGGCGGACTGTCGCAAGTCGTTTCGCAAGAACAACAAGGCCGATGACGAAGACCTCAGCCTCTTCGACCGGTATCGAGGAGCATGTCGTCAGCTGATCTCCATGTCCGAAGACGACGATGGCACCCGCATGATTGCCCTTCGGGCTCAGTTCACCTGTGATGACATGAGCAATGGTCCCGGGGGCGCCTTCGGGGCGGCCGGTGACGACGACGACAATGACGGAGGTGACGGCGGGGGCGATTAGCCGTTCTCGATCGGGCCGCAGTTGTCTTGTAAGGCCCCCTTCCCCGTCCTATAGTCGACCGAGTTTGAGCGCAGGATCCGAGGCAGGAGGCGCCCGGTGGACCAGCACCCGGCTGGATCAAGCAGCAGCCCCATGGGTGTCGGTAAGCACACGGGCTCCCCACACTGAATACAAAGGACTCTCCCTTGGCTGATTCGGGCAAAGGTGGCTTGCACGTGGGAGAGGGCCAGAAGACACCTCGACGGCCTCAGTTTTCCCCCAAGACATTTGGCAAATACCACTTGCTCGATCCCATTGCCATCGGCGGCATGGCGGAGGTCTTCAAGGCCAAGACATTCGGCCACTCCGGGTTCGAGAAAGTCGTGGTGATCAAGCGGATCCTGCCGCACTTCGCCAATAGCCCAGAGTTCGTCGAGATGTTCATCGACGAAGCAAAGCTGTCCGTCCAGCTGACCCATCCAAACATCGTTCAGATCTACGATTTCGGAAAGATCAACGAGAGCTTCTTCATTGCCATGGAGTCGGTCGCCGGTAAGGACCTAAAGTCGATCATGCGACGCCAGGCTGAGCGCGGCGAACACATGCCGCCCGAGCTCGCCGCCTACATCGCGCACGAGGTCGCCAAGGGGCTCGACTACGCGCACAAGCTCAGCGACACAGTAGGCCTGCCTCTCAACATCGTGCACCGGGACATCTCGCCATCCAACGTGCTCGTCAGCTACGGCGGCCACGTCAAGATTGTCGACTTTGGGATCGCCAAGGCGGAATCCGCCACAGAGTCATCGGAGGCCGGAGTCATCAAGGGCAAGTTCCAGTACATGTCCCCCGAGCAGTCTCACGGGGACAAGACAGACCATCGCTCGGACATCTTCTCCCTGGGTGTTTGCCTCTGGGAGATGCTCACAGGGCACCGCCTCTTCAAGCGGCCTAACGACATCGAGTCCCTGGAGGCCGTGCGCACTTGCCAGGTCCCACTTCCCAGCAGCTACAACCCACAGCTCTCCCCCGAGCTCGACCGCATCTGTATGACTGCGCTCTCTGCTGATGCGGGTGACCGTTATCAAGAGGCGTCTTTGCTCCAACGAGAGCTCGAACAATTCCTCCTGCCGAGCACTCCCAGTGGGCTGGCCCCAGAGACCTCCCGCTGGCTGCATGAGCGGTTTGGCGAGGAAATCCTTCAAGAGCGTGAGCGCTTGGAGCGCGGAACAGAGCGGGCCAAGGTCCTCAGCAACGAACAGGACTTCACCGACTGGACTGGAATGAAGGCGTCGCAGGCGAGTCCCCGACGCAGCGGCTCCACCAAGACCGTCCAACGCAGGAAGGTGGGCAAGCGAAAGAAGCGAGGAGTGAACTGGCTGCTAGTGGCTGGGAGCGCTGCTGTGCTCTTGATCATGGCATGCCTCCTGCTACTCCTGCTGGTTCCGCTGGCTCCCGACGCCAGCCCTACCAACCGATTCGCCACGCTGGAGGTGCGCGTCCTTCCCCAAGGCATCGCCGGAACTCAGGTCTTTCTGGACGGAGACCTGATCCCCATGCGCTTCGACGAGGTGGCACCCGGAGTAGCCCACGAGCTCCGAATCATCGCGCCCGGCTATATGCCTCGAGTAACGGGCGGCCTGGAGTTGGTCTCAGGGCAGGTCTATGTGACCGAGGTACAGCTCGTACCCCAGCAGTTCAATATCGTCCGCGACGAGGACCGCCAACAGCCAAGCTCCCAAGCCAACCCCGACCGGGCGGCGGAGAACATCACCAACAGCGGCGCCCGAGAGCGGACAAGAGCCAGCACGCTGGATGACACCAGTGCCCTGGACAACGCGGTATCGACCTCAGTTGACCCTGGGAACGCACCGAGAGCTGCAGCGCGCCCCAAGGCCTTCCTGGACGCCTCCTCGCTGGAAGACAGCGCCGCTGGAGACTTGGCAGCCCCAGTGGTGATCTTCCGCTCCGAACCTTCGGGAGCCCGGGTGTTCGTCGATGGACGCAAGGCTGGTGTCACGCCGTTCGAATGGAGTGCGTACAAGACTGACCAACTCTACAAGGTCGAATACAGGCTCGATGGGCACCAGTCTGTCCAAGCCGTCGTCACCTCTCCCGGGCGCGGAGAGACCACCGTCCTCAAGCGAACCCTCCTTGAACGAGTCGCCCTGAACTCCGGAACGCTCAGCATCGAGGTTGATTCGGGCTACGCACGTGTCTTCATCGACGGCACCTTCGTCGGCACCACGCCTCTGCTGGATCACCGTCTGGAGGCCGGCGAGCACGAGATCAAGCTGTCTAACCCACTTCAGGACATTGAGGAGACCCACTTCATCACGATCCGCACGGGCCGACACACCTCCAGGAGTTTCGACTTTGCCCAGTAGGACTTCATCCGCAACCGCGCGACTCCGACTAGAGTCCCAAGACGCGCGATGGCGGTGCCCTGTGCGCTGGGTCCGCCAGGCACCAGACACACACAAGAAACTGCCCCCGCTCCTCTGGGCCCAGGAACATGTTCAGGAGGCACTGCGCCTCACCGCCACGCTGCACCGCCCCGGCCTCCCGCAACATCTACAGATTGTCAGCCCATCAGGTTGGGAATGGGCCTCCGCCATCGCCGAGCACCTGGCAACCCAGGCCGGCAACTGCACAGATGTCGTCCTCCTCCAGCGTCCCCACCAACGGGTCCTGCGGGGAGAAGGGGCCCCAGGAGAGCTACATCGCTGTGATGAGTCCATTGTGGTTGTCGAGGTTGCGCGACTGCTGGATGACGACGACGCCTGGCCCGCCCTACGAGAAGCCATGACACTGGGCTCGGTCTCTCAATTGCCCGGAGACCAGCAGGACAGCCCCGATCAAGTTGTGCGCATCGACTCAGCCAGACTCAGCGCGGTGTTGGTGGGACCTGAGTCCGACTTCAGGCGTCTTCGGGAACAGGACGGAGCCCTGACAACACTGGTGCCCTCTCGAGTGATCATCCGCACCGAAGTGAGCCGAGACTCTGCGGGAGTCGGCACGCTGGTGGGCCTACTGCGTACGGCGGCAGAAACGGCCGGGGTCGGAGCTGTATCGGCACCAGCCCTTGCTTGGCTCATCGAGGAAGAGGCCGGACGAACCACCCGGAGGGGCCACATCAGTATCCAGATCGCAGAGTCGATCCAGTGCCTCCGAGAGGCCCGAGTGCTCCAAACAAGAGGCACGCTGAACGAAGGCTCCGTACGAGAGGCGATGGCCCACATGCGCGCCCGACGCGCAACCGCTGAAGAAAACCACCGGGTGCGGGTCGAGTTCGGGCAACTGCTCCTCCATGCGAAGGGGAAGAAGCAGGGGGTCGTGAACGGGCTCATGGTCTATGGCTCAGGCCCGGCCTCCTATTGCATTCCTGGCCGCATCACGGCGCGAGTCTCCGTCGGACGCGAGGGCTTGGTGAACATCGAGCGCGAAGCCAAGTACTCGGGCCGGTCCTTCGACAAGGGCGTCTTCCTGCTCAATGGTTTTCTGCGGGGCTTGTTCGCACAAGAGTCCCCTCTCGGGCTGGGAGCCACGCTCGCCTTCGAACAGTCCTATGGCAAGGTCGATGGGGACTCTGCAACTCTGGCCGAGGCCGTCGCCCTCATCAGTGAGCTGTCCGGGCTCCCGTGCCGCCAAGACATCGGGGTCACTGGCGCCATCAATCAACGGGGCGAGCTACTTCCCGTGGGAAGTATCAACCTCAAGGTCCTGGGCTGGTGGAAGACCTGCCAACAGCTCGGGCGCACCGGCACTCAAGGGGTCCTCCTTCCACGAGCCACGGTGCCAGCACTTCAGATCCCTCGCGAGCTCCAGGCTGCGATGGAGCGCGGTGAGTTTCATCTCTGGGCCGCGGACACCATCGAGGATGCACTGGAGCTGCTCCTAGAGACTCCAGCCGGTCTCGCCGGGGCCCACGACGGCCGCTTTGAGGACCACTCCGTGTACGCCAAGGTCGCCAGGCGACTGGGCACGATGTCCCAGAGGCTGTATCCGAAGCGAAGGGAGCCCGCGAAGCGCAAGGGGGCTCCAGCCAAGACCGCAGTTGCCGAGACCGCGACCACCGGCACAAAGTCTCCGGTCAGCACGAAGAGGAGCCCACCCAAGCCAAAGGGACCGACGAAGAAGAGCGCCGCCAAGAAGAAGACGACTGCACGAAAGAAGAAGGGGGGCTCCAAGACCCTCGCGGACGCGCCCACCGATCGGGCCGCTGCCACGCCAAGTAGTGAGTCTTCTCAGTAAGGCCCGGAGGAGCCTCTACCCTCCTGGTCAGCGCTCGTCTCCAGGCGAGAATCCCGGTGCCTCCCAGCCATCACCCGCCACGTCGAGAAAGAACGCATTGGTCGCCGCATAGGGCAAGGCACCACCCCAGACACCTCCCATGGGCTGATCACCCTCGACTTCCACGACGTACCAGGCATCGATCTCGCTCTCCACGGGCCAGCTGGCTTGGTACCAGGTCACCCCATCCTTGGTCCCCGCCAGTTCCTCTTCGCGAAGGACAACTCCGTTGCGATAGAGCCGAACCCACTTGGGCACGATCCACGAGGGCGCCAACACCCGAAGCCGTAGGGTCGCGCTGGACCCCACCACAGTCTCACCGGGGAGCACCGGGCTGTCTGCTGGGTCGTCGCCCTGCAGTGTGGCGCGAAGGGTCACGCCCCCCGAAACCACCGCATGTCCCGCGCGAATAGCCTCCTGGACGAGCTCGATACTCAGGTCCTTGGGGTCATCAACTCCCACGAATAGATCGGTGTGCCCATAACCACACGGATTCGTGCGACCGTGACTGTCCGACACCCCAGTCGGCACGGGCCTGCGGCCCACATTCAAGAACGAAAACCAGTCGGTCCTCAACGGCTCCCAGTTGCGCGCGCTGGTGCTGTTGAGCAACTCGAATGCATCAAAGTCCCAGGACCAGTAGTCCGGCTGCATCGGTGTACCCGAGGTGGGGTCGTAGTTGGCAAATTCGAACATCCCCGAGCGGCCATGGTTGACCTGCAAGATGGCCCCAGGAGCCGCCGAGGCGCGCATGCGCTGAAACAACTCCTCCGTGTTCTCGGGCAGGATCCACCAGGGCTCTGCGCCACCATTGGCCAACTCGCCAGGACGCGCTTCCACAGGGAACACGTTGAAGTGTCCCCGCAGCAATGGGGACACCTCGACCCCCGGGACCGCCAGGAGACGCTCATCCAATCCCATTGCGGCAGCCAAGGGTCGATAGTCCACGTGCCGATCGTGATCGGTGTGAACAGGAACCTCCACGCCAGTAGCAGCACAGGTGACCAACCGGTCTTCCATGGACAACTTGCCGTCGCTACTCGGCGCTGCGTGCAAGTGAGAGTCCATAGCCATCCAGCCATCCCGGTGAATCTTCTCCTCCAAGGCGACCTGCAGCTGAGCAAGCCCAGAGCCCGGCACCGTGACGTTGCTCCGGCGGGCTCGGCCATGACGCCAAGAGTGCTCAATGTCCACGTCATACGAACCCGGGACGAGGGGAAGCTCCACGCTGCCATCTCCCGTCCACACTCGAGCCGCCCGAGTCTGAGATGTGGGCAGCCCCAGGGCTTCCCTCAGAGACTGGGGGACTGCAGCAGAGTGAACAAAACCATCTCCGTAGTGGACCTCGATTGCAGCAGGTAGCGCATCCCCAGAGCTATCGGTCACCTCGATGGCGAGCCGACCAGGAGATCCGACCGTAAGCGCCAGCGGATCCACTGAGGACCCCGTCTCCAGCTGGGTCCGCACCGACCCCACCGTCGCGCGACCCATAGCCAGGGGAATGGGAGAGCGCGTATCGCCACCCGAGAGCACCCGAAGCTGTCTCGCGTTCACTTCCGCGCTGGCAAAGGGAGCATAGCGACCGGCGCCGGGCGGCAAGTCGGTGAACTCGGGCATCGCCCGCGCCACCGCATACACATCCCAGTGGCCCGGCGGGACCTCTGCACGAAATGTCCCCTGGGCGTCGGGGCGCGTGAAGCCGGCCACCCATGGTTCCTCGCTATCAGCCTCCACAAAGTGCACGCGGACCGCCTCAACGGGCTCCCCTGACGACTCGTCGAGCACCGTACCTTCGACCTCCACGAGAGGAAGACCCTGGCCACGAAGCCTCTCGGCTTCTGCCATCAATGGATCAGGCGCGATGGTCAAGTTGCGACTCAGGACAACGCTAGCGCCCGGCTCGAGATCGACCCAGCTGTGTGTCGCCGCTACAAGCCCTGCCGAAGAAACGATCGAGGTAATACCCAACAGCCGAAGAGTGCCCTCCTGGGACCAGATCGACAGGGTCCCTTCTCCCCATTGCCCCACTGCGCCTAGAGCATCGAGGTCACCACTTCCAGGACCGACAAGGCCTTTGCCAGAGGCCCATGGCCAGAGGTCTTCAGCCGACGCGAGGAAGCCCTCCGTCGGATTGAAGCGGCTGGGCACATCTCCCGTGTTGGTAAAGGTCGTCGTGATGCGCAACGACAACGAGTTCGCGCCCAACTCGTAGTCCGTTGTGATGTCCAAGTTCTGGTCCGCAAGAAGAGGCTCTTCGGACTCGGTTGCTCCCTGAATGAACTCCCAGGGAACATCGCGGCCACGTGCACGAACAATCGCCGGACCACCTTCGGAACCATCGGCAACAATGCTGACCTCATCGGCAGCAAAGAGTCGCGCGATGCCAAAAGACAGGAAGAGATCATCAATCGTGTCCCGGCCCAGGGTCTCGGGGGAGCGAACCAAGTCTGCGTCGATGATGTTGCCACCCCGCGGCACGTAGCCGTGGCCGTCACGAGCATCTTGGATGACGAACTGCACTCGAGAGTTGTAGATCTTCACATCGCCGGCACGTGCCTCGGAACCAATACCGCCGAAGACCGCCCCAGCCCCTTCGGTGCCGGGCCGAATACGACCGGCACGCGACTCTCCTGGCGCCGCGCGTATGGCCGGATCCTGACCATCACTGCTGTTGCTCTCTGGGACCACCGGCTCAGCCGAGCAGCCCCCAAGAAGCACGACGGCCAACACAAGGAGTGAGGCAAGCCACCCCCAACCTGGAGGCATGCGATTGCTGGTTCGGTACAAGGCCACGACCTGCACAGTATCTGCTCCTCTCATGGATTGACCAGGCTCATAATGGTGCCCGAGGAGGAACAACGGCAGCGGTCGTCTAGAATCGCCTTGCAGCCGGCATCGAATCAGACCGCCGGACTCAGACCAGGAGTGCCCGTTGCCGCACAGACCCCATCGTCTCTCGGCCTCGATCCTGCTGTGTGTGGGACTGGCTCTGCCGGCCGAGCCAGTCCACGCCGCACCCATTGAGGTAGAGGTGGACTTCATTGGCCCTCGCTGGGCTGGACCCCAATATCGCGACAACCTGGGCTGGAGCGTGGAGAGCCCCGGCGACATCAACGACGACGGCTTGGCCGACTTCGCGGTCTCCGCGCCCCAAGACGAAGGCCCTGTCACCTTCGACTCGGTGCTGAGGATCTACATGGGCAACGCTGATGGACCCTCCAGCGCCCCCTACGCCAACTGGGCAGATGTGGAGATCTCGGACAGCGAGCTCGGCGTGGATGCTGTCTACAACTTCCAGTTCGTGGCCGACGCCACTGGCAACGGGGCCCTAGACCTTGTCGTCGTCGAGCCCAATGTCGGCGAGGCAGGCAAGGTCATCCTGTACGAGGGGAACGCTTCGGGCTGGCCTGAAGTCCTGACAACCAGCGATGCGCGGGCCAGCTGGGAGGGTCACACCGTGGACCTGAATGGGGACGGCATCGACGAGGTCATGAGACCAAGCATCGCGGCCGGCGGCGACCTAGACGGCGACGGACGCTCGGACATCGTCATCGCCTCGGGCTCCTTCCAGCGTGTGTGGGTCCACTACGCGACCGATGGTTTTCAGAAGTCCATGTCTCTCGCGGACATCCCTGACTCCGTAGCGCTGTGCGATGACGACCCGTCCTCGGGTGACTTCGGTGACACCATGACGATGGGCGACTTCAACGGGGACAACTTCGACGACCTCGTCGTCGGTGCTCCGGGTTGCCAGGGGGAACAGGGCCGAGTCTTCATCTGGTACGGCAGCGCGGCGGCACTGGATCTGGACAATCCCGACCTCGAGCTCGGCGGCGGGGACCGTTTGGGGGGCACCGTCGCTGTGGCCGACTTGAACAACGATGGCCACCAGGACCTCTTTGTACAAGAACTCCAATCCGCCACTCCCTCGGATACCACCCAAGAGGACCGCGGCAATCTGTGGATCTACTTCGGCACTCCCACCGGGCTCCCAACAGAGCCCGATGTTCAAGTCTGGGCCGGCTTCTCGGACCACCTGTTTGGACAGAGCATTGCGGTGCTGCCCGATGTGTCCAATCCGGCAGACGGGCTACCGGAGCTGCTCATCGGCTCGCCACTGGCCGCAGTGGACGGCGTCGACCAGGGGGCTGTCTACCTGTTCGAGGGACAAGACCCGTGGCCACCTACCCTCACCACGAACGACGCCAAGTACCTGATCGCCGGCTCCGATCGGGACGCGTGGTTCGGTTGGTCCATGGACACGGTCCACGACTTCGACGGCGACGGCCGCGCCGAGGTCGTCATCGGTGAGCCGAAGTTCACGCTCGACAATACGCAACAGGAGATCGAGCGAGGGCGCTTCTACCTGTTCACGGCCCTACCAGACCGAGATGAAGACAACGACGGCAGCAGCACACTCAATGGGGACTGCGACGACCAGGACAGCAGCATCAACCCCAATCGATTCGAGAGCTGCGACGGTATCGACAATGACTGTGACCACACCGTCGATGAGGGCTGCGACGAAGACGTCAGCGAAGAGGACGGCACAGGAGACACCTCGTCAGACCCCTTCAGTGGCGATGGCGACGGCGGCTGCAGCTGCAGCAGTTCTCTGGCCCACCGAGAACCTGCGCGGCCGGCAGCCACCTTGGCACTTCTTCTCTGGCTACTGCGCGCTCACGTCTTGCGGCGACGAATGTTGTAAACAGCGGTTGCCTCTGCCACCAACCGTCGGTCCCCAACACCCGCACTTTGCGTCTCGCTGGCACCATGGGTGTCGACACAGTCCTGCCAGAGTTCTACCCGCGCCACCGCAACCCTACCTCCCTGCCGCACAACCCGCGCCTCAGCCACGGTGTCCAGGAGATCTGCGGGACGCAGGTAGTCAACGCGCAAGTCGATGGTCGAGATCGTGTCACCGAACTGTATGGCAGAGAAGACCGCGGCTCCTCCCGCCGTATCGGCGAGCATCGCTAGCGTTCCTCCGTGTAGAGCCGGCCGGACCGGATCGCCAATGAGTTGCTCACGGAAGGGCAACTTCAAGGCCGCGCTCCCCGACTCCAGCGCGACCACCTCGATGCCGAGGAAGGCGTTGAAAGGAATCTGCTGCTCCATGAACTGCCGGATGCCAGCCATGTATTCGTCACCGTCGGGAGGAGAAGCCATAGCAACATCCAGATCAAACGCGTCACGCGGCGAGTCCATGCACCAAGGCTAGCGGGAATTGGAAAGAATTGGTCAAGACTGCACGCTTGGAGACTCTCCAATCGCCCCAATAACCAGCGGTGCTCAGAAGGTTTTGCTCGGTTGTGATTCCATCCAGAGGTTACAATTTGCTCGCAAGCGCCTTATATCTTCGCGCAAGCCCCCTCCAAGGAATGAACAACCATGCGCGCAACCGCACCAACGTCCCCAACCAAACAAGGCCTAAAAAGCCCCACACTCCTGTCTCTGCTTGTCCTGAGCATGCTCCTCGTCATGGGCTGTGCTCCTGACCGGAGCGTCGACGACGACGATGATGACGGGGGTCTTGGCACTCGCCTGAGCAATGCCCTGTTCACGGTCGTGGACTCGGGTGAGTTCGCCAGCAATTTGAGCGGTCGCCTGGTGCTCGTGGACGAAGCTCTCGATTGCTCAGACCTCAGCTGGGGTGGAGCCCTGCAATGGTGGGCGCTGGACCCCAGTGTCGACTGGGTGGAAGCCTACCTAGTGCTTGGTGTCGAGCTGGCAACCTGGGACAGAGAGTTTCAGTCGTATCACGCCTGGAGTCAGGAGCAGGAGAAGACAGGCACCTGGGACTACACCAACGCGGACTATTTCTCGGGCAACATCGGCATTGGAGGCTATGGCGATGATGATGGCGACGTAAAGGACCCGCCACCCATTGGGCGTGAAATAGAGCATGCGCTCGGCAACGACGAGGACGGCGCGTCCGACCGCTTAGTCATTACGAGCTACTCCGAAGAGGGCCCTGTGAGTGGCTACATCCAAGGAGATGCCGGCAACTACAACTTCGAAGCCGAGCACTGTGGTGTCTATCAGGATGGGCCTGTGGATGGAATCGGCGGGGGCGACAGCACCACCCCCGAAGGCCGCTGATCAGACATCACCAGCCCCCTGGACGGAAGACAGTCGTGAATCTCGCCCCCCACCTGTGCGCCTGGCGTACAGCCATAGTCCTCACCCTTGTGCTTGCCTGTGGCTGCGATGAGACCGTGCCGGCTGAACCGGAGCCCCTGCCATCTCTCGACACCCCACCCCGAGCCGCCGGCTTGTTCTGGGTCGTCAGCAATCCGAACGAAGATGCTGTGGAAGCTGTCCGTGAGACTCCTCCCGGGTGGGCCCCTTCCGGCATCGTGCTCAATGGCTCCGCCGCACCAGCCCTGCCTGGAGACGAAGATCCTGCAGATACTGCAGGACTCGATCTGCTCGGAGACTTCGAGGCTCTCTTGGCAACGGAGGCTCGCCACCTCAAGCTAGGCGTCCAAGTCGCTGCCCTGGGAGGAGCCAGCCCCAGCGATGTCTGCTTCGATCCCGCAGATCCCACGTCCGATCCCACGCTACTAGCCCGCCACGAGGGGCTCTCTGAGCTACTAGCCAGCCAGCCCGTGATCGACACTCTGGTGATCGGAGTCGCGAGCCCCATCGCTCCGTGGGACCAGAACTGCACCTGCGCCCCCTGCGCATCCACCGACGAACAATCCCTAGCAGAGCGAGCAGGCGTGGTCTTCGACGCCCTGAGCTCGGCAACCGAGGGCACGGCCGTGCACACCTGGTGGTGGGACCAGGCCGACAGCTCGCGAGAGCGCATGACCTTAGCTCTCGCCAGCAGCAACCCAGCTGCGCTGAGAGCGACCTCCGCTCGTGATCACGACCACACCTGGGCGATCACGAACCCACGCCTGGACGATGGCCAACAGCGCCGGGTCGCTGCCGACATCGACGTTCTGGGCCATCACTTTGGCGACGCACATCTCCTGCGTCTGAGTCCCGATGACCTCCAGGACCGCTTCCGAAGACACCGGCAGCAGGGCGTCTCTACCTGGTTCGCCACACTCGATAACGAGCTCGACTCCGCCTTGGGCCGCCCGGAAGAGGCGAACCTCCACTTTGCGGGAGAGTTCTTCCGAAACATTGGAGCCGAACCGAGCACGGTGATGACCACCTGGGTCAGCCACCACTATGGGCTCGGCGAGGGCACGGCTGCTGCAGCGACCCTGGCCGAAGGGCTCCGTCACACCGGGCGAGCGGCAGACATGGCTACCCACCCTTGGGGATTCACCGTGGCGGGAATGGAAGGGGGAATGCCCGAATCCCTCCCCCTCGTCCTGGTCGAGCCAACGGAAGATGCCGTCGGCTGGGCCGAGCGCTTCGAGCGGGCACAGCATCCCGATACGGACACCCTGGTCGCCGTCCACCAGTGGGGGGCCGAGGCCATGTCCATGAGCGAAGCGGCCGTTGCAGCCGTGGAAGAGGTGTCCGACCTACTGGCAGAAGCAGACCTCGAGGACTTGCGGAGTCGCACGAGTCATCTCCACGCGACAACCCGAGGTCTGGCCGCACTGACCAACGCTGACTTCACCCTGCGTGCTTACCAGGTGGGGCCCGAAGAGGAACTAAAGCAATGGCTACGTTCCGACGCGGCCACCCTCGAGGCACTCGCCTTCGAGATTGACTCAGCAGTGGCTCTGGGCCAATGGCCCAGCGCGCATCCGCTGGACTCGGCAGCGCTGCTCGCCGTGGCCACCCAGCTCAGAGAAGCGGTGGGTGCAGGCACCGAAACCCAAAGGGGCTTCCCCACCATCACGGGAATTCGCCACGACTTCGAAGACCAGCGGATCAACTTTCACTGGACTCTCTCCCCATCGGGCTCGGGCTGGGTGGAGTTGGGAAGCCAGTGGCCTGACTACGATGGCTCCAGCGCCACAGGCCCAGGCCCTGCTGCACAGTGGCACGCTTGGGTCGATCCCGAGCCCGCCAACACCAGGATGACCTACAGGCCATGCGGAGCCTCCGGAGGATTCCAGGTCTGCAGTTCCGACCGGGTCCTCTGGACGCCCCCTTGATCATGTCCGGCCCAATCGCCGAACAGTTGCGACGAACCGCCCGCGCGTGGCGCCGCGCGCGCGCACTAGCCACAGTGACAACGAGCACGAGCCTAGCCCTCTTGGCGGTGGCAGTCTCCGCCCTCCTGTTGGATCTGCTCGGGCCCCCCGGGCTCACTCCGTCCCTGCTGGGCTACCTGCTGCTCTGGCTGCTGCTGCCGCTCATTGCCGGCATCAGCCGCTTGCTCATTAGGCCACCCGCAACCATGGAGGTGGCCACAGCGCTCGACCGCAGAGCAGGACTCGAAGATCGGCTGGGTACAGCCCTGGAGTTTCGTGAGGACAACTCGGCCATCGCATCCCTTCAGCGCACCGACGCCGAGCGTTCTTGCGACGGGCTCGAGCCCGAGTCACTGTTCCCAGGCCCCGGCGCACGCCACGCCTGGACTCTAGCCCTCTGTGCCATCCTCGCGTTGACCTCGGCTGGGCTAGCGCTAAGTCTCGACCTGCATCCCGAGCGACCCAATTCGGCGCTCAGCCCGACACCTCCGGAACAAGATCTGCTCGCCGCCATCGAGCGCGACCGTCGCGTGCTGCTAGAAGGCGGGGAAAAAGACAGAGCTCAGCTCCTCACCGATCTGGAAGCACGCATCCGGCGCATCCGGTCGAGAGAACAAGAGTTGAGGAAGGTCGTTCAGCAACGAACCCAGCCCGAGCCGAGCTCAGAAGAGGCCAAAGACCAGGAAGAGCCTCCCCCTCAGGCGGCCGAGTCGGCGGTCGAGCGAGAAGACACCCCCATTACGGCCGCAGAGCTCGATGCGCTCGAAGCCGAAGCCATGGGGGAACTCGTGCTGGGTGATGCCCAGCAAGCCGAGATCGTCGCTGACCTGTTCAGGCAGACCCGAGCAGCACGCACGCTTACGCGACACTTCGACGAGATCGCCGAGAAGGAGATGGAGCTGGGCCACGAGCATCGCGCCGAGAGCCAGCCTCCGACGGTCGATGCATTTCAGGACCAAGCCAACGAGGCGATCCAGAGCACTGACGCCGGCCAGAATGCAGCGCCCATCCAGGACCGACAGAACGAAGCGGACGCCTTGAGTCGACGGGAGTTGGACGGTGAGTCCATGGCGGAGCACGATCGAGCACACGACTACCAGGAGAGCTTCAACGAGTTCCTGCGCGACTTCGTGAAGGATGTACGAGAGCTTCTGCAGGAAGCCGGCGACTCTCGCAAGAAGGCCAAGGGGAAAGAGCAGAAGGGGCGCGAGGTGTCGGTCGGAGGCGGCGACGGCGTCGCTGACAAGAAGAACTCCATGGAAGACACTGGATTCGAGGAGATGGGCGACGTTAAGCGGGGGGCACACCCCGGCGAGGCCAACGGCGATATGTCTGATGGCGCGAGCATGAAGACCGACCCATCCCAGATGCCCGAAGGCACGGGCGCAACAGCAGCGAACGCCTCAGCTACCACAGGTGGAGGCGACACGAGCCCAGGTGGGGAGGGCGCCGGCCGAGGTGGGTCCGACAACGTCGGCCTACAGGCCATGATGGACGCCTATGTGGATCCAGCAGAAGGGCCCCTGGAGCGCGTACTGGGACAGCTGAGCCAGGGCAAGCTCCCAGAAGAACGCCGTGAGCTGCTGTTCGACCGACTGGCCCGTCACAAGGTGCAGTCCTCAGGAGCGTCCGAAGCCGACGACGTGCTCGTCGACTACTTTGCAGAGGCCGAGGCCACACTCGCGGACGACGAGACCGACCTCCCCCCCCTGTTCCGGGACTTCGCCCACCGCTATTTTGCGTCCATCC